>Ga0209344_10000045_pt1 | contig 262641 bp, 224 predicted proteins | sample Cruoilmetagenom6_FD_187293 | JGI IMG/M metagenome (GOLD analysis project Ga0209344, IMG submission 187293) | Oil polluted marine microbial communities from Coal Oil Point, Santa Barbara, California, USA - Santa Barbara Oil Seep Sample 6 (SPAdes)... | ecosystem: Environmental > Aquatic >...
AATAAAAACTTGATTGGTAGTACATCCTATTCTAATGCAGAGGAATGGATAGAGACTATTAGAAATACAGAAGTTAAATTTAGACAGATATTGAAATGGGTATCTTGTTTTGCGTTAGCGGTGAATGAAGTAAATGCATCTTTAGGAAGGGTGGTAACAGCGCCAACCAATGGAAGTGCCGGAGTTATTCCAGCAGTATTAATGTACTATATGGTAATTGAAAATCACGATGCAAATTTTGATGACATATCTAAATTTCTCTTGGTAAGTGCTGAAATTGGTAGCCTATTTAAGAAAGGAGCCACTATTTCTGCAGCAATGGGAGGATGTCAAGCCGAAATTGGAGTTTCATCTTCTATGGCAGCAGGCGCCTTAACTCAACTCATGGGGGGAACTCCAGAACAAGTACTAATGGCAAGTGAAATTGCCATGGAACATCATTTAGGGCTAACCTGTGATCCAATTGGCGGCCTTGTACAAATTCCATGTATAGAGCGAAATGCAATGGGAGCCATAAAAGCAATAAATGCTTGTGAAATGGCATTGGATAGCAATCCTAATAACGCCAAAGTTCCTTTCGACAAGGTAATTGAAACGATGTGGGAAACTGCAAAGGACATGAGCAATAAATACAAAGAAACTAGCGAAGGAGGTCTTGCTGTTAAAGTTAATATGAGCGATTGTTAGCAATTATTAAATTACTTGATTGATCTTCTAATACCCCTTTCTACTTCGGAAAAATAAACCCTCTTGAATTTGATTATCAAATATTCTCCTCAAAACGCTATGCGAATTCATTAATTTGTAAGAAAATTCTTCGGAATAAATCATTTTATATAAAATTTTTAGGTTTTTATCGATTAAGTGTGTTTATTTATCGTTTAAAATACGATGTGTGCTATTTTGCCCTAAATAGTTCACCTAGTTTAAGACCTACTTTATGAAGTTGCCCCTAATTCTATTTTATATGTTGCTGCTAAGTTGTTCAATTACTGTAACATCTCAAGAAGTAAATGTTGACGAGCGGCTTAAACCGCATCTAAATTCCTTCTTCGCAATTTGTAATACGTATAATATTGAATACAATTACAAATTAAATGAACTTAAGAACATTACTATTGTAGATACTTTGGCTTCCTCCTCAAAGACAGCTACTCTAGGCATGCTAGAACGTGATAAATCAACTAAAGTCGAAAACATTCTGGTAAATTGGATTACTATGCTAGATCAACAAATATTAAAAATAGTAGCGTTTCATGAATTTGGGCATTACTTTTTAGAATATGATCAACATACTTGTGAGGACTGCGGTAATATAATGTCAGTTACAAACTCAAGTTACTTTGATATCGCTAATGATTGGGAAAATCAGGTGAAAATTCTTTTTGAACAATCTCCAGCCTATTTAAAAAAGCAAAATCAGTTAGTATCTAGAATTCCCTAATTGGATTTTTAATTTAATAGTGATTCCATTACTCCGATTTACAACTCTCTTTTCTTCTGGAATCAATTAAATGAACAATCTTCCATCCGTCATCCGTTTTAGCTAATGTAAAAGCGTTCGCACCACAGTGACTTAAATTACCATTAAACCAAAATTGATAAGGCGTCCATACATGAGCTAAATTACCATCAATTTGTATCGAATAATCTTCAAGTCTTTCATCCCAAATATCATTCTCAGGTCTTTTTGAAATGGCAACCAATAACTCCTGTACACTACCTGTCTTGATTATATTATTTCCAGATTTATCGGAATACACCGTATTCATAGTAACGTTATGCTCTAAAACACTTCGCATTAAAAGAGTATCTCCTTTATGAAATCCTTCAAAAAAAACATCTATTAATTGTTTGGCGTCTTTTTCGGTAAAACTCTCTTGTGAAAAAACACTTGTAGTTAATGTTAAGCATATTATTAAATATAGGAACTTCATAGTATCTTTATTAATGGATTATATTCCAAAATTACTACTTTTACCCTTTAATTTAGCAGCGAATATGTCAATAGCGAAAAAAGAGTATAAGCGAATCACGACCAAGACCCTTGTCGATATGAAAAATAAGGGTGAAAAAATCTCTATGCTTACTGCATATGATTATACCATGGCCAAGATTGTTGATGGTTCAGGAATTGATGTAATTCTTGTAGGTGATTCTGCTTCCAATGTAATGGCGGGTCATGAGACGACCCTTCCAATAACACTCGATCAAATGATTTATCATGCAGCCTCGGTTGTTCGTGCCATTGACCGTAGTTTGGTTGTTGTAGATTTACCCTTTGGTAGTTATCAAAGTGACCCTAAAGAGGCATTGCGATCTGCAATTCGTATTATGAAAGAAAGTGGAGCTCACGCTGTAAAGATGGAAGGTGGAAAAGAGATTAAAGAATCGATCAAGCGAATTTTAAATGCTGGAATTCCAGTAATGGGACATTTAGGGCTTACGCCACAGTCCATTTATAAATTTGGTACTTATACGGTTCGAGCTAAAGAGGAAGAAGAAGCGGAAAAGCTTATTGAAGACGCTCTTCTACTTGAAAAAACTGGATGCTTTGCCATTGTTATTGAAAAAATTCCTGCAAAATTAGCCAAAGTAATTGCCGAACAACTTACTATTCCAATCATTGGAATTGGGGCTGGAAATGGCGTTGACGGGCAAGTTCTTGTAACTCATGATATGATAGGAATGACACATGAGTTCAATCCTCGATTTTTGAGACGTTACCTCGACTTGTATACAGATATGACAAATGCATTTAGTCAATATAGTCAAGATGTAAAAAGTGGTGAGTTTCCAAGTGATAAAGAACAATACTAACTAACCATCCAAGCTTCATCCACACATAGTACAAAAGAAAATCTTCAAGTCCTTTACGAGGACAATCATTTACTCGTTGTAAACAAGCGACCAGGAGATATAGTCCAAGGTGATAAAACTGGGGATGTTCCACTTTCAGAAGTAGTGAAGGAGTATATCGCTCAAAAATATCAGAAATCGGGTGCTGTTTTTTTAGGGGTTGTACACAGGTTAGACCGTCCCACCAGCGGAATTGTAGTTTTTGCAAGGACTTCAAAAGCTTTGGTGCGGTTAAATAAATTATTTTCTGAAAGGCAAACAACAAAAACTTATTGGGCAATTACAATGCAACTTCCGGAAAATACTTCGGAAAAATTAACCCATTATTTAAAGCGAAATCAGAAACAAAATAAATCCTATGCGTATCCCAAAGAGGTTTCTGAAAGTAAGAAAGCGGTTCTTACTTACACGCTAATCAAAAAACTAGACCGATATGGATTGTTAGAAATAGATCTTGAAACAGGGCGGCATCATCAAATTAGAGCTCAACTTGCGGCAATAGGATGTCCTATAAAGGGTGATTTAAAGTATGGTTTCAATAGAAGCAATAAAGACGGAAGTATACACTTACACGCAAGGAAATTATCTTTAATTCATCCAGTTAAAAAAGAAGAATTGATTATAATCGCACCTCCTCCGAACGATCCGATTTGGAATGCGTGTATTTAGTCTATAATATGGAAATTCCATTTTTAAGCGCATATAATACTAAGCCAACTCGATTTTTAATCTGAAGCCTATTAAACAATTCTTGTCTATAACCGTCGATGGTTTTTGGGCTTAAATTCATTTGATCCGCTATTTCTTTATAGGTTTTTTCACTACAGGCAAGTTTCATAAATATAAGCTCATTTTCCTTAAATACAGGGGTCTCATCTCTATTATCATTATGCAAAGAATGTAAGAGTGCCACCGCTACCTTCTCTGAATGATAATAACCTTTATCCATTACTTCATGAAGCGCCTCTTTCAACTGTTCCGGATGTATATCTTTTAGTAGATATCCTTTAGCTCCATTACACAACATTTTTAGAATTACTTCTTCCTCATCTTCCATGGATAAGGCCAAAACTTTAATGTTTGGGTGATTTTCAGTTAGCCACGCGGCGGTTTCATGACCGCCCATAACTGGCATATTTATATCTAAAAGAATAATCTCAGGAAGTTGGTCTTCAGATTTTAGTTTCTCTTGAAGATCTACGCCATTTAACGCATGGTATAAAACGTTAAAGCCAGGAAAAGAGTGTAATAATTTTTCTAGGGATTCGGCAAAAAGTAAGTGGTCATCAACAATTACAATGCTTGTTTTAGGGGATTTACTCATTCTTGTATGGATATTTTAAAACTAGTATTGTACCATCTCCAATAGTTGAAGTGATTGAAAAATTAGCATTTAACAAGGCTGCTCGACTTTTCATTGTTTCCATCCCAGAGCTATCTGTTTTCTTGTTGGAATCAAACCCTACCCCATCATCTTCTGCTAAAATCTCTAAAATTTTATCTTTATAATTTAAATGTACAAATAATTTCTTTGCTTTTGCATGTTTAATTACGTTTGAAAGAAATTCCTGTAAAATTCGAAAAATTAAAATTTCGTCCGAACTTTTAATCTCTTTTTCAGTACCGCTTATTTTAAATTTTGCATCCAAGAAACTCAGTTTATTAAACCTTTCAAGCTCCAAACTAAGTGAAGTTAAGAGGCCATTTTTTAAGATTACATCATTATTAAGAGTCTTAGACAAGCTTCTTATTTCATTGACTGCATCCTTTACCACTCCTTTGGTTTCTGCAATTTCTTCATGAAATGCTTTTGGCGTGTGATGCATTAACATGTTTAGTTGAATATTAACTACAGATAGCAATTGTCCTACATTATCATGAAGCTCCCAAGCAATATTTTTAAAAGTTTGTTCTTGTATTTCTAGTTTAGACTTTTCAATTTCCTTTTCGAATCGCTGTTTAGCTGCAAATCGTTCAATTAAAAATTTATTTTTTCTTTTCTGAAATGCAATAAAGAAAATCACCACGAATAGCACCAAAAGGAAGATAACCGCAATAAAATAACCTATTAATAAGATTTCTTCTTTCTCGAGCATTTAATAAAACCTAGAATATAGGTTGAATATAAAAAGATATTACCAAATAAATAAACATTTGTCTTTAACTGAAGAAAAAATGGATTTCTTTCAAGAATATACTTCGAGTAAATATCTATAGGTAATATACATAAATGAAATATTAAAGTCCCGACCGAAATATATAATGGTAAAAAATATTTCATTTTTAAAAGGACATCACTCTTTAGTAATTCAAAATAAAAAATAGCTATAGTTAAAATTAACAATAACGTGCCTAAAATAGTATTGAACTGAGAGTATTCATTGAAAAAAACATCGAAAAAAAACAAATTAGTTATACAAAGAATGACATAGCTAAATCCAGTATACTTCAATATTTTACGCCATAATATACCATCTAAAAAAGAACGAAAATAATATATATAGAACACGAACGAAACAATTATGACTATATTAAATAGCCAATAATTTTGTCCAAATTTCGTGCATTCAACAAAAGAAAAATATTTGTAATCACTAAAGTGAGCTATCGGTGCATAAGCGCTAAGTATTTCTACAATAAACACCCCCCATAAAAACAAGACTAGATATCTTGAGTTTTTTGCTGGATATTTTTGCGTAAGATAATAGGTACCTGCTAAGGCCGCCAATAACTCGATTGCAAAAACAGGAAGAACTCCCCACAAATAATCCCTAAACTCCAAGATTTAATAATTATTAGGAGGCCATCCACCGCCTGCTTTATTTAAAGGCTGAATATTGTAATTATTGGCCGAACTAGCAGATGTTCCAGTTGTTGGTGCTAAGAAAACGGTAGCTTTATTTGTCACTGCGTTGTCATAAGCTGCAAAGTAAATTCTTACCCCGGCTGCCAAATAGCCCTGCTTGATGGATTCAGCTTTAACATAAGCCAAATATTCTTCCAATTCAGCTACAGTATAAAAAAACTCTCTAGTATCTTCAGAGCCCTGCGCATTCTCAATTTCTATAGCTCTTGTTGATTTCCAATTGTCTTGTAATTGTCTTGCTTCAGTTTCGGTAATGCATTTTGCTGGTACTGCCATTATTTTTTATTTAAATTAATACGATTCCAAATTAATCAAAATGACTAAACAAAACACTATTGATTTAAAATAAACGGGGAAAAGCCTTATTAAAAAGGGATTTTTCCTCTTTCAGAAATAGGATATTGCATTCATAAAAATGAAGTAAAAGACTAGTATATTGTGAATTATATTCAAATATATTTGATATAAACTTGGAGTTAGAAATTATTAATTAACCGCATTTTTATGTTACGCAACAGCTCTTATACAAAATTTCATTATTTTTAATACATTAATATACAGCCAATTAAATAAATACAATTCTAGCGTTAGAAAAAATAAATCTAACACATTGCTCCATAAGCGCTGAATTCCTTTCTAAAATATTCTAAAATCCCTTTTGAGATTTTTAGAATTTACAAAAGGTATTAAATAACAACCACCATGAGTAAAACAGGAATTTCTATATCCGTGCCTACCAAATTCATCAATAGCGTTCACCATCTAATTAAATCTCTTAAAAACTTTGTTAAGTCGTCTTTTCTTAGTTTGATAGTGGTTATTATTATCCTATTGCTACTAACGCAAATGGATCAAGCCTTTACTATGTTAGTAGATTTAATGGAGGAAAACTGGTCTTCACTACTACTATCATTTTTCTTTATAAATGCACTCGCCATAGCTCTGTCCCACTATCCAATTTATACCTACTATGCGGCCGATTTAAATAATTCTGGTGATTATACAGAATGGCACGAGGTGAATCCTATTAAGTTCTGGTTCTTAAAAAAATATCCTATTTTTATTTTTACTACAAAGAAGGATACTGGTTATATACCCGATAATTGGGCCAATTACTTTAGATACTTTATTGGACTCTTAATTCACGGAGTTTGGATATTTTTTATACTAGATAGCTATAAACCAAATCTCATTTTTGAATCATTTCCTTTTGAAACAGTAAAAACAGTTTCCTATGTTTTATTGTTAGTCCCATTTCTACTTTATATCTATCTGAAAGAGCGACTTACAGCCTTAAAAAAAGAAACTAAAAAAGACGGCTCAGGTTTCAGCATTATAGAAACTAAAATAAGAGAAGCAAAATTGACCCACTTTTTTAAAAAGCTGGGAATCTGGTATTTTATTATCGTTATAATATGTGTCCTTCTAATTGCAATCACTTTAATTAAGGGGAATTTTAGTCCCGGAGGCTTTATGTTACTACTTCTTACTAGTTATTCATTTATGTTCAACTATGTATTTTTTAGACTCTTACGAACAAATCTTACGGCTATAAAAAGCAGCTATAATAATCAGCTGCTAAGTGGCTTTAGCGCTTTTATTAATAGTATCCGATTCTTTGAAAAATCTGAAAACTATATTCTGTTATTCGGACTAAACTTTTTAATTGCCGTTTTTCTACTTTTTTATTGCACGCTGGCGAGTATTTATGGCTGGGGATTGTCCAATGGTATTCCAATTTTATTAGCATTCTTTTATTTCTACTATTATATTATAGCGAATCTAGGAAAGTACTTCTTCGTGGCGAAACGAATTAATCTTTTAGGTACTTTTCTATACAGATTTTTATTCTTGAGCGGCTTTGTCTTAACAGCTCTGGTAATTGTATCTAACTGTTCGAACATTGAGGTAAGGACACACGAATTAGACCTAGTACAAAACACCAAGTCTGAAATATTAGAAGCCGTGTTTATAGACAGTCTTCAGGCAAAAAAAGACAATACTCTTTTCTTTATAGCTTCTCATGGTGGAGGTTTAAAAGCAAATGTTTGGACTCTCAATGTATTAAATACCCTTCAGAAAAAAACTAAAGGAAAACTTCTCAATCAAAGTATTGCTTTATCAGGTGCTTCTGGAGGTTCTCTTGGACTCGCTTTATATACTGGGCTATACAAGGAAGATGGTATAAACACAATGCGCATTCAAGATAAAATAAACGGGCTAGCTCGTCAAAATTATACCTCGCTAGATTTGACCCTTACATTTGGTTTAGATTCCTATCGTAAATTATGGCCTCTTAGCCAGAAAATTGGATTCAGAGATAGGCCTTATTATGCAATGTTGAAATACCAAAATGAAATACAAACCAAAAAAAGCAAGAAGTTATCTATGGTTTCCTTTAGAGATTATTGGAAAGAGGCATTCGTTAAAAGGGGTTACTTTCCTTCTCTCATTATGAATACTGCTGGCACCAAGGGAAGCCGTGGCATTCTATGGTCTGTAAAACAAAATAGTTTCGAAGATGTTTTCCCGTATTCTGAAAACTTAGCAGATTTATCATTCGGAAAAACCCTCCCTTTCTACCAAGCGGTTTCCACTACAAATCGATTTCCTATGCTCAGTCCAGCAGCAAAAATTCCGGGGTATGGACACTATATCGATGCTGGTGCTATTGATAATAGTGGTCTTTTAGGTTGCTTAGACCTGCATAATTATTTGCTTAGAGACAAAGCTGTTTTAAAAGAAAAACAAATAGCATACATTGAAATAATAAACAGTAAAACACTTTATATCAATTATTTAATTGAAAAATTTAAACAAGAACAGGGGATTTCTCATATCGATAAATATGAAGATGAAGCCGATAATATAATGGTAGATTTAGAAACAGGCCTTAATTTAGATAAAATTCCTGGCTATCTAAGTGATTATCTATCTAACTGGGAAAAAACCTCCAATGGTAGGCTACGTTATTTTAAGATATTTATGCCGCACAAAGTATCAATGGACGATATTATTGGATTCCTTGATGGTGCAATTATAGACGGGGCAATCGAAAAAAATTTCGAACATTTCCTAAAAATAGAAAACACTAGTATTCTTGATATTACTGATATGGAAAAACCTGAAAAGTCATTTTTTGAACCATGGCAATACTATGAACCTACTTTATCCAGACACCTCAGTAAGAGCAGTATTAGTTATATTAATGCAATCTTAAAACATCCTTTGCTCTTGGCTCAATTCGATGAAATTAGCACACTTATTAATACTCCAAAAATAGAAAAAAATGAAAACACTCAAATATCGTTCTAGAGGTTCCGAAGTATACATCCTTGAAGAAATCTTAGTGGATTTGGGTTACGACGTTTATATTTCCAATTACTTTGGAAAAGATACCCATCTGGCCGTAATGGAATTTCAAAAGAACAATAGTCTTATTATTGATGGAATTGTTGGCCCTAAATCTTGGGCGAAACTAATAAACGTCCAGAATCAACTTACAAATTTCAATGATAAATTTCTATCTGAACAAGACCTAATTGACTTTGCGGCTAAATACGGTCTAGAATTGGCTGTTGTTAAGGCCGTTAATGAGATTGAAAGTCGTGGTAAAGGATTTTTGCTCGACGGACGTCCAACAATTTTATTTGAAGGTCATGTCTTTTGGAAGCAATTAAAACTACGTGGTTTGGAACCTAGTAATTTTCTGAATGAAAACACTAAAAATGTACTATATAGCAATTGGACGAAGAATCATTATTTAGGCGGGAAAAAAGAGTATGATCGCCTTGAAAAAGCCGCTGGAATGAGTGATAATAGCTCAGTTCATGACGCTGCTTATTCTTCAGCTTCTTATGGCGCTTTTCAAATAATGGGTTTTCACTATAAAAGTCTTGGATATCCAAATGTTGATAGTTTTGTATCTCATATGTACACTCATGAAAAAGCCCATCTGGAGGCTTTTGGACTCTTTTGTAACACACAAAAATTAACCAAACATTTAAAAGCTAAAAACTGGGTGGAATTTGCTAAAGGATACAATGGCTCCGGATACAAAAAAAATAAATATGATGAAAAGCTAGAAGCTGCATATCAAAAATATTTGTAGAATGGAAAACAATGGTCACAAAGTAAGTTTTGAAGCACTTTTAACAGAGGTAGAATGGAATGATTTAAAAGTTAAAACGCCTTCCATTATTGCTGTAATAAATTTAAGTGACCGACTTAGTAGACTGAAAAAAAATAGATTCTCTGTACTTTTCTATGGTGTTTCAGGAACTGGAAAAACTATTGCCGCAACACTTTTGGCTAAACAGCTAAATAGAGAAATCTATCGAGTCAATCTTTCTCACATAATTACGAAGTATATAGGTGAAACTGAAAAAAATCTCAATCGTCTTTTTAAAAAAACTACAAACAAAAATTGGATTCTATTCTTTGATGAAGCTGATGCTCTTTTTGGAAAGCGAACTGAGGTAAACGACGCACACAATCGGTATGCCAATCAAGAAGTGTCATATCTCCTACGTTGTATTAAATCACATCCTGGAATTATTTTTCTTTCTGTGAACAAAAAAAAGATTAAAAACAAGACTTTCAAAAAGCGATTTGATGCAGTAGTTAAGTTTAAACCTGGAGAATAATTAGCGTTTCTAGTGAGTCAAAACAAACTATACTTACGGGTACTCAATTGTAAAATTCCTCTTTACAAGACGAATTAATCTAACAAAATTTTTAAGCTTGTTGAATCTTTTTTATCTCTTCACCATACGTTTGGTAATCTGCAATCCTTTTTCCGTAGTTATTTTTGCAAAATACAATCCTGAAGCAATCGTACTAAAATCCAAGGTTGTTTGTGAACTGGCTTTCTTCGAAAATAACAACTTTCCAGTACTGTCGTAAACTGCTATTTTGAAATTACCAAGATTGGTCTCAACCGTTGCATTGTTTACGATGGGATTTGGGGAAATAGAAATGAATGGGCCTATACTCTCTTCGGCAATACCCAAAGTGCCCCCAATAATTTTTATAGAACCGTCTGGATCGAAAGGATCGGACCATTTTTCATTGGTGTAAATATCTGAACCCGTAAGTGTTTTCAAAAATGCAACTAGTTCTAGCTTTTCATCTTCGGTGAGATTTAGCCTTTGTGGATCACCGTTTTCATCTGTTAATCGTCCGTCTAAATTAGTGTTTTCTGGGTTATTGGGGATATGGTTATAATGATTAATCACTTCTAAAAGGCTCGTAAAACTCCCATCGTGCATTAGCGGACTATTTAGGTCGCCATTCGGGTTTACAAGATCCCTTAATGATGGTGCATGTGTATTTGTAATATCAATTTCGCCAGGCATTCCGGCTACGGTAATAACGCCATTATTTGAAGAATGTATGGTATGGGAAAATTCGGGAGGAAGATGACAATCTCCACAACCTACACTGTTAACAAATAAGTCTTTACCCCTATTCTCTTGTGCCGTGAAATTTGGAAAAGGTTCACCGGAGTGATTTACTAGCATCAAACCATCATCAAATCGAGAATCGAAAGATTGTATACTTCTTATAAATTGAGCTAAAGCCAATTGCAATCGGTTTTCCGTGATTTGGGTATCTCCAAACGCAAACTCGAAAAGAGTGTTGTAATAGTCAAGGCTTTCCAAATGAATTATTAGATCATCAATATTTGGATCGCCGCTGGCACCGCTATACCCCATTTCTATATGATCTTGTATGGGCTGGGTTGTTTGAGCTTCAAGTGTTTCTGCCCGTTCGTCCCAAAAAAAATGCTCCTCACGTGAAAATCTGGGATTTACAAGTCGCGGAGAATGCCGACCTGTAAGTCCGTTAACTCCAACACTCTGAACGCTTGGATCGCCAAAAGCTTGCGATTGTAGATGACAACTAGCACAGGCTATTGTTCTATCGCTAGAAAGATTTTTGTCATAAAAAAGTACACGACCCAAGGTGGCCGACTTATCGTCAATTACGTTGTCAGCAGTATTATCATTGCTAATATAGTCTGGAATATCTTGATTAGCGTAATTGAAGAGGTTGTCCAAGTCTATAGTCGCGCTAATAAATATCCATCCAAAAGCCAATAAAAGTAAAAAGTTTCCTAGTTTAATTTTCATAAGTGATTAATCCTGATAATAATTTGGTTACTTCTGGTGGATTAAATTTCAATATACTAATTTTAAGATATCTAAGACAAAAAGTAACTACAAAATCTTCCGAGGAACTATCCAAACCATCCATCTCTATCTAAACTTCGGTACTGAATGGCTTCAGAAATATGATTCCCTGTTATAGCTTCGGAAGTTTCCAAGTCGGCAATCGTTCGTGATACTTTTAAAATGCGATCATATGCTCTAGCAGATAGGTTTAATCGTTCCATAGCAGTTTTCAGAAGCTCTAACGAGGCTTTGTCCAATTCACAATACTCTCTAATTTGCTTCACGCCCATTTGAGCATTATAATGAATATTTTCAAACTGTGAAAAACGATTAGATTGAAGCTTTCGGGCTTTTATAACCCGTTCTCTAATTACAATACTTTCTTCTCCTTTAAGCTCCTCACTAAGCTTTTCAAACGGAACTGGAGTAACCTCAATATGTATGTCTATCCGATCTAACAAAGGACCAGAAATCTTGCTCAAATAACGTTGCATTTCGGCAGGAGAAGACATTACCGGCGCATCTGGATCATTGAAATAGCCTCCAGGGCTTGGGTTCATACTCGCTACCAGCATAAAACTAGATGGATAGGTAACAGTGAACTTGGCCCTAGAAATTGTAACATCGCGGTCTTCTAGGGGCTGTCTCAACACCTCCAAAACACCTCGTTTGAACTCAGGCAATTCATCTAAAAATAAAACCCCATTATGAGCAAGTGATATTTCTCCTGGCTGCGGATAGGTTCCGCCACCCACTAAAGCAACATCTGAAATAGTATGATGAGGACTTCGGAAGGGTCTTGATGTTATTATGCCTCCCTTTTTGATGGTTCGTCCAGCGACGCTATGAATTTTAGTTGTTTCCAAAGACTCATTCAGACTCATAGGAGGTAAAATACTAGGGAGCCTTTTTGCTAGCATGGTTTTTCCTGAACCAGGCGGACCAATTAAAATAATATTATGCCCCCCAGCCGCAGCTATTTCCATACATCGTTTTATGGATTCTTGTCCCTTAACATCTGAAAAATCGAATTCCGAACTTACAAGTTGCTCATAAAATTCGGCTTCCATATCTACAGTGGTTTCTTCAAGCGGTTGTTCCTTATCAAAGAAATCGATCACCTCACTTATGTTTTCAACTCCATACACTTTTAGGCCTTGAACAATAGCGGCTTCTTTTACATTCTGTTTTGGCAGAATAAACCCTTCAAAACCCTCTTCTGAAGCCTTTATAGCAATAGGAAGTGCTCCTCTTATGGGTTGGAGGCTTCCGTCTAATGAAAGTTCTCCCATAATAATATAATTGGCAAGAGGTTTTTTCTCTTCAATCTGACTCGTAGCAATTAAAATCCCCATAGCCAAGGTTAAATCATACGCAGAACCTTCCTTCCGTAGATCTGCTGGCGACATATTTAAAATTAATTTTTTTCCTGGAATTCTGTAGCCATTATTCTGAAGCGCAGCGGCGATTCGATAATTACTCTCTTTAATTGCGTTGTCAGGAAGTCCTACCAGATGATAGCCCACACCCATATCGACATTTACCTCAACGGTTATCGTTGTGGCTTCGACACCAAAAACAGCACTCCCATATACTTTTGTAAGCATATTGTAAAATTTAAACGGGAGTTGATGCGTGATGAAGTTACTAAATATTATTCAATAATGATTGGTAGTATTAGGTCATTATTAATTGCAAAAATCACTAAACCTGCAATATTTTTAACGCCAGTTTTTATCAAAATATTTTTACGATGGACTTCTACCGTTCGAGAACTAATAAAAAGCTTCTCTCCTATCTCAAGATTGGTATATTGTCTGCAGATTAACTCTAACACTTCCTGTTCTCTTGGCGTTAAAAAATCATCATCAAAAACAGATTTCACAGTCCCTCTTTTTTTGGAAGTATTTGCTTCATTTAGAATAGACATAACTTCTTTGTCATAGTAAAACCCTTTATAAAAAACTTGTTTTATGGTATGTAACACCTTATCAGGAGAAGTATTCTTTACGAGGTAAGCGCTCGCCCCAACGTCGATCATATTTCTAATAAACGATTTAGTATTATAGGTGGTTAGTGCTATAATTCCAACTTCAGGATAGGTGTTATTCAAAATTTTTGTCACTTCTACCCCATTAATCTCAGGCATTTTTATGTCGGTGATAACAATATCTGGCAAAGTCTCACAACCTCCTAAATAATCCAAAAGCTCCATTCCATTGGAAGCTTCGTAATTAATATTAATCTCTGCATCTCTGGAAAGGATATGACTCATACCTACTCGGAATAATTCCTCATCATCGGCTAAAACTACATTTATTATCATTTGTAATTATCTTCTTTATTAATTAACACAAGAACCGAAACCCCTTCACCAATACTACTTTTAATGGTTAGTTTTGCATTTAAAATGGACGCTCTATTCTCCATCCCACTCAAGCCAATACCCTTTGCCTTTTTTGCTTCTGAAACATCAAACCCTTTTCCATTATCTCGATACTGTAAAGATACCAAGTTTTCTTTGTTTTCGAGAAGTAGCTCAATTTTTGTCGTTTCGGAATATTTAATAGTATTACTAAACAGTTCTTGGGTAATTCTGAACAAATGCAATTCCTCTTGCTCAGAAAGTAATCCTTTAACTATGTCCAAATTATGAGTTATCTGAAAAGCTCCAGATTCTTCGGCTTCGTCACAAAGTTCTTCTAGGGCTGCTTTTAAACCAAATTTATCTAATGTTGGCGGCAATAGATAGTGTGCAATCTGTCTAGAACTCTCCAATATTGTATTCGTGATATTGAGGATGCTATTTCCAAACTTATTTGCATCACTCGAAGAGATTGAGTGCTCGGTTAAAAAATTTGCATTGAGAGCGACTATATTAAGCTTCGAACTAATTGCATCATGCATATCCTGTGCGATACGTTTTCGCTCTGCTTCCTGCATCACTAAAGTAGACTGAATTACCTCTTTTTGATTGGCTATAACTAAATTAGCTTTTTCAAGTTCGGTTTTTACGATTTTCTTGCGAGAAAAATAAAAAAATAAGACAATGGCAAATGACATAAAGACCAAAAGCCCAATTGCTATTAGAATAATGTTTATTATTTGGTTTTCTTCTGAAGGGATTGTTTCCACATAACGAAGATACTAATTTGAAAAGCTAGTTTATAGAAACTTTTGGACGATAATTGCGCCACCATTCAATAAAGATTATAAATTGAAAAACTATAAAAAGAATAGCATTTATCTTCAATAAAAGTAGATAATCCTTTTTGGAAATAACTTCAAAGTCGAAGACAAAATTTCCCGAGGCAAAAATCAATGTACTACTAGTAAGGTATAGGAAAATCCCAAAATTAATAATGTGAAAATCTTTAACTTCACTTGATAATGCTTTATAAAAATAAAACAAACTATATGTTACCAGAACTCCCTGTGTCATGGCAATTCCTATTGTATTGTATCTAAAAAATAGTGTTGGATCCATTACATTTTGAACAATAGAAAATAGAATTACAAGCATACTTATAACATACACTAATCGACTTTCTAATAATATTTTATAAAAAAAAGAAAGGAGTATAAACTGTCCGTATATATAAATATTGGACATATATAAATTATTCTCAACCAAATTAAAAAAAGTTGATATAGTCAAAATAACCTGTATGAGTGCTATCACTAATAAAAAAGCAGAAAAATACTGAAAAGCTTTGCCGTTACCGGCAAAGCTTCTTACATAAATAATGGAATTTATAAGAACACATAAGGTTCCTATATGTCCCAAAAGATGAAATGTATCCATGTTAGTTTAATGGACTAGTATTATCTCCATGCGGTGGAACAGGTAAAGTGAAATCGTATAGTTTTCCTGTAGGAGTAGAATCGCCTGGGCCACGTGCTCCTGCTGGAAGTCTATCTTTATAGACAGTTCCACCTGGTTCCGAAGCAGCTACGGTACCTACAATAATTAATTTTTCAGTTTGGGTTGGTGGTAATGTACTATTATCTGTTTTAACGCCCAGATAGGCACGTACGTACGCATTACTTGTTGGATTACCCATTTCAGCCAATACCTCGTTCAGGTCTTCTACAGGAATTAAAAAAGCATTACATTCATTGTGAGAATTATAACTTGATTCTTCTGCTCTCCATTCGGTAGTCCAAGCTTCTGCTTCTGATAATGGAATTGTGTTTTCTGTTAAGCTCATAGTGTTTATATATTTGGTTAAAACATAAAAATAAAAAATCTAAAAGTAGGATTCGGGGTAATTATGTAAGAAATTTAAAAAGATGAAATAAAAAAAGCCTTCGTTTATGCGAAGGCTTTTAAATATTAAAACTTAAATATTATTGCTTTAAAACCTGCAATACACTTGAGTTATCATTAGATGTAACTCTAACAAAGTAGTTCCCTGCATTTAAAGTAGAAATATCTATTTGAGTTCTGTTTGAAGTTGATACCGTAGATAATACCGTTTGTCCTAAAACATTCATTACCTCAACAGATGATATCGTTCCTTTAGCTTCAATGTTTAACATATCGCTCGTAGGGTTTGGATAAACAACCAAGCCATCAATTCCATTTTCATCGAGTCCAGCAACTGGAGTGGTTTTGAATCTATATACTACAGAAAACTCACCGTCTTCACAATCACTTGTTGCTCTAACTCTCCACCAGTAGAAGGTGTCAAGAAACTCCAAATATTCTGTTGTAGTAGCTTCAGGTACATTCTTCGAAATAACAATATTTGTAAAGGCTTCATCTAAAGCGATTTCAATATCATACCCTTGAACATTCACATTTCCTTCAGACCAAGTAAACGTTAAGTTTCTTGGACGGTTCTGGAAGTTGTTACCAGGAGATAATAACTCTACTTGACCAATATTTAAATCATCAGTAATACTTAATACAAGATATAAGTTGATTGTTTCTGAAGTTCCTTCAGCAACGACTAAAAATGGATAATCTCCCATAGCCAAGCCATCAATTCCATCAACAGTAAGAGCAGTTGTTCCTTCAGCATTCATAGAAGCAGGGTCAAATGAACCTGTTGTTCCCGAAGGTAAACCAGAAACAGAAAAATCGATAGTATCTGAAAATCCATCGCTAAAACCAAGATCTATATCAAAAGTGGCGCTACCTGATTCTGCACAGGTATAAACAACACCATCATGACTTGACACATTAAATTCTTCTCTAGCAATTCCCGTAATAATTAAAGAAAACTTTTGAGACGATTCAGTTAAGTTTCCTTTATGAGAAACTTTAATAATATATTCGCCTGAAGCGCCAGCAATTTCAGTTTTTTCAACAACATCTACTATATTATCTCCGTTAGTTGCTGCAGCACTAAAATTAGTAACATCTAATTTCCAAGGAAAAAATGTAGCACCACCATCCTGAGAAACACGAAGGTCTAAATCATGTACTAGCGCAGGAGTAGGGTCATCTTCAGTACCTGCTGGAAGTAAATTTCCACCAACATCAGCCCACGTAAGTGACGCAACAAGATCGCTAACTCCATCAGACTGAACCGTCATTGTATAAACTTCACCAGATACTAATTCGTCCTCTATGATTACAGAAGTATCACCATCATTCGAAATAACTTCCGCTCCTCTTTCAATATTCAATAATCCCCAACCAAATCTGTAGTCTGGTCCTGGATCTGAACCTGCTTCGTCCGCAGTATGTATTGCCAAACCTTTCAAGGTAGAACCATACATAAAATGTCCATTTAATTCATTGTAATGCTGCTGTAATAATATCAAACTTCCAGCAGTGTTTGGAGCAGACATTGAAGTACCACTATAATTCTGATATTGGGCAGTACCAACCGAAGAATACATGTTAACACCTTTTGCAGAAATATCCGGTTTTACTCTTCCGTCATCTGTTGGCCCCCAACTACTAAAACTAGACATATTTACACTTCCTGGACCTGTATAATTTAACACTTCAACTACCGCTGCAATTACTAAATTATTTTTAGCTGTACCGCTATCCGTAAGATAATCATAACCACCATCACCAGTATTTATTCCTGATTGACGGTCATTTCCAGCAGAAAATACTGGTAAATAATAAGGAGCATTATGAAGTACTTCATCCAATCCTTTCGCATCCCCTCCATAAAAACCTAATTGCCAAAGCGCTTGATTAGCAATATTCGCACCATATGAATGGTTTGAAACTAACAATCCATTAGCTGCGGCACCAGCCATCTCACTCGTATCTCCCGAAGCAGTATATGAATGTGCTGTGGCTTGTGCAGCCATCCCTTTTGTTCCTCCACCATTAGGTGTTGCCGACCCCAAGATAGTTCCTGAAACATGCGTAGCATGGTCACTAATCCCCAATGGAGCATCCATTTGTGTAACTCTATTTTCTAGAAGTGGATGTGTAAGTCTTACATCTCCTACTTCCCAAATACCTACAATCATATTCTCACCATTAAGATCTAGACCAGCACCTCCGCCTGTGTGCACTTTATTAGCACGAGTGGTAATTGCTCCTTCTCTATTATGGGTTACATAATATTTTGGTTTTCCATTATCGTATACTCCAACAAGATATGCTAGACCGCCATTCGGATATTGAATAATCTCTTCCCAGCCATTCACTTCAGCTAAATCCATAGCTTTTTGTTTTTCTGCAGTCGATGCTGCTAGAAATTGCGCTTCCAATTGAGCTAGTTTATCTAGATCATAACTGTCACTAATCTGTTGTCTTTCCGAAGAAGTCTGCGCAAACAGAAAACTTGAAGAAAGCAACAATGTGAACAAAAACAATTGTGTACTTTTTTTCATTGTGATTTTTTTTTAAATTTTAGAGTGCTAAAAATATTAAAATTATGCGTGATTTATGCAATTTTTAACCAAAAATTAAAATATATTTAGTCTAATAAAGCTGTAAACCAACTTGAATTGAATAAGATAAAAATTGATTTAGTCTGAAAGGCGAGTTAATATAAAGTGTTGATTTGGTGATTTTCAATTATACTACTTTCCAGAAACATATTTTAGGAGATTTAGCGTCGACTTATTCTCTATAGCAGTATATTCTTCCTTTTCGATGGCATCTAAGGTCGTTTGAGCGATTTTTTTTCCAAGTTCAACGCCCCACTGATCGAAACTAAAAATATTCCAAACAATCCCTTGCGTAAAAATTTTATGCTCGTACATCGCTAAAAGACTTCCTAGATTTCTTGGTGAAAGTTTTTTCATTAATAATATATTACTAGGCTTATTCCCCTGAAACTTCTTAAAGTCATCGGCTACATAGGTACCTTCGGTGCCTTGAAGTAGCGCTTCCGTTTGAGCAAAACAGTTAGCCAATAAGATATTTTGGTGATCAATGTTTCCATGCAGCGATTCGGAAAAAGCTATAAAATCGGCAGGGATTAATTTAGTTCCTTGATGCAGTAATTGAAAAAAAGCGTGCTGTGAGTTAGTGCCAGTATTCCCCCAAACCACACTTGCTGTTTGATATTCTATTGGATTTCCACTTCGATCTACATTCTTTCCATTACTTTCCATACTAGCCTGTTGCAAATAAGGCACAAGTTTGTTCAGATACTGAGAATAAGGAATAACTACTTCCGTTTCCGAAGCAAAAAAATTAGTATACCATATGGACAAAAGAGCCATTATCACTGGAATATTCTTTTCGAACTCCGTATTCTGAAAATAGACATCCATGTCATTTGCGCCTTTCAATATTGCCTCAAAATGATCATATCCAATCGCACAGCAGCTAGAAAGTCCTACTGCACTCCACAGAGAGAATCTACCCCCAACCCATTCCCACATTGGGAAAATAGCCTCTGAAGATACTCCAAAATCTTTCGCAGCCTGTATATTGGATGAAACTGCTACAAAATGTTTTTCGATAGCATCATCTGAAGCATTTTCTAAAAACCATTTTTTAACAGTACTAGCATTCGTTAATGTTTCTTGAGTTGTAAATGTTTTTGAAACTATAATAAAGAGTGTTGTTTCTCTGTCAAGTCCTTTTAATACTTCCATGACGCGATCTCCATCAACGTTTGAAATATAATGAGTATGTAGGTGATTCTTATAAAAACGTAGCGCTCCAGTCACCAAATCAGGTCCCAGATCACTTCCGCCAATTCCAATATTAACTATCGTCCTAATCGCCTTTCCTGAATAACCTTTCCAGTTTCCCTGTATTATTTCTTCTGAAAAATCCTTCATCTTCTTAAGCGTGGCCTTTACTTTAGGCTTCATATTGTCGAAGTCTCTTAGCGCCGTATGAAGTACTGCTCTATTTTCTGTCGCATTAATGCGCTCGCCAGAAAACTGCATTTCAATCGCCTCTTTCAACTTAACTTCCTCTGCCAATTCCAACAAAAGCGACATTGTTTCCTGACTGACTCTATTTTTAGAATAATCGAAATAAAACTCCTTCCACTCAACCTTCATCCTATCCGCACGACTCAAGTCTGCAGCAAACATATCCTGCATTTTTTGATCTTTTATAGCTTCAAAATGCGCTTGAAGTTTTTTCCAAGATTTAGTTTTTGTAGGATTTACAGTGGGTAAACTCATTATTAGATGTATCGTTGTACTTAAGATTATTATATCTGTTCTACTGGGCTATGTTAATTCAATTTGTTTGCTTTATAATAGGTAATTAAACCTTCAATTGGCCTTCTTATTATGTTTCCAAGTTCCAAATCATGAGGTTTCAGGCAGTCGCGAATTATATCTTCGGAAAAATAAGCAATAGAACCTATAAAATGTATTGGCACTTGTTGCGCTTCTTTATAACAAAGAATACGAAACTCAATAAATTTCTGAAGTCCTTCTTCAATTAGATTATAAAAGTAACTGTTTAGTTCTTCCGAAGTAAAAATAAATTCAGCAAATGAAGCCAAATACATATTCGGATTAGGTCTCTTATATAAATTAGTTTTAATCTCATCTGGATTTAAATCAAACCGCTTCTCGAATTCAGAAGCCAACTCGATTGGCATTTTTTTATAAAAATAATCACGAAGCAGACGTTTTCCAAAATAATTCCCACTAGCCTCATCCATCACAGAATACCCTAATGATTCCACTCCTTTATGAATTTCTTTCCCGTCAAAATAACAACTATTCGATCCAGTTCCTAAAATGCAAACGATTCCAGGTGCTATAGTTGCTGCATAAACCGCTGCAACGGTATCTTCATTTACCGAAATTTTAGCAATTGGAAATAACTTTTTTAATACTCCTTCCAGTAAAGCTACTGGGGTTTTTGTTCCACAACCCGCCCCATAAAAATCGACGGCATTCACTTTCTCGAACAAGGGTTCCAAATCGATATTCGATTTTATCCTATTGTATAACTCATCTTCAGGAACCACTGCTGGATTTAACCCTTGCGTACGGGTTTGAAGGATTACATCCCCCTCTTGGTTTAGTAATATCCAATCACATTTTGTTGAGCCTCCGTCCGTAATTAAAATCATAGTTAAAGTGTGGCAATATGAGCGGCTAGATCAATTAGTTTTGCCGAATAACCATACTCATTATCGTACCAAGCTACTAACTTAAAGAAATTCTCATTGAGTGCAATACCTGCGCCTGCATCAAATATACAGGTATGGGGATCACTTCTAAAGTCTTGTGAAACTACTTCATCCTCTGTATAAAAAACAACCCCTTTATACGGGCCTTCTGCAGATTTTTTAAACAGCTTTTTTATGTCCTCATAAGATGTACTTTTTTCAAGACGTACTGTTAAATCTACTACAGAAACATCAACTGTTGGCACTCTAAATGCCATCCCTGTTAATTTTCCTTTCAATGAAGGAATCACTTTAGTAACCGCAACCGCGGCTCCGGTAGTACTCGGAATAATATTTACTATTCCACTTCTCCCTAACCTATAGTTTTTACTTGAGGGTTGATCAACTGTAGATTGAGTGGCTGTTAAAGAATGAATCGTTGTCATAAGTCCCTCCACTATTCCGTATTCATCATCGAGTATTTTTGCCAGAGGTGCCAGACAGTTTGTGGTGCAGGATGCATTCGAAATAATAGTATCTGTCGGTTTAACATCTTGGTGGTTCACTCCCATTACAAACATCGGAGCTGTTTTTGAAGGTGCCGAAATTATAACTTTCTTAGCGCCGCCTTCCAGATGAGCTGAAGCGGTGTCCAATTCTTTGAAAACACCCGTACAGTCCAAGATAATCTCCGCTCCCACCTCATTCCATCTTAAATCTTTGGGATTTCTTTCTGCGGTTACTCGAATTGTCTTACCATCAATAACTAAATGTTCATTCTTAACTTCAATTGAGCCCAGATACTTTCCATGAACCGAATCGTATTTCAATAAGTAGGCAAGATGATCTATATCCAAGAGATCGTTTACGGCAACTACCTCAATATTTTCATGCTGAGATGCAATTCTAAATGCAATTCGTCCAATTCGTCCAAATCCGTTAATTCCAATTTTTATCATACTTGTTTTTAATTATATCGAAATGATATCTGCAACTCTTATAAGTTCTAAATCCAATTTATTTTCTCCTTTTAAGGCTTCGGAAAATGGTACCGAAACAATTTTATTATGGACTACACCTATCATGACATTGCGTTCTTTATTTAATAATGCATCAATAGCACCAACCCCCATTCGGCTTGCCAACACTCTATCGTAACAGCTAGGTGATCCACCGCGCTGAATATGTCCTAAAACCGTTACTCGAACTTCGTAACTATTTAAATTCTCTTCAATGAACTTTGCTAATTCAAAAATATTTTTACCAATTTGATCACCTTCAGAAACAACAATGATACTTGAACTTTTCCCAGATTTACTGCTTCGTTTGAGAGATTCGATCAACCGATCTTTTCCCATATTTTCTTCCGGAATAAGAATTTCTTCCGCCCCAGCACCAATACCCGCATTTAATGCAATATCTCCTGCATCTCTGCCCATTACCTCAACAAGAAACAGTCGGTTGTGAGAGTTAGCTGTATCACGAATTTTATCAATGGCTTCCACTACTGTATTTAATGCGGTGTCATACCCAATCGTATAATCGGTTCCATTAATATCATTATCTATTGTTCCTGGAATTCCAACAATGGGAAAATCGTGCTCTTCATTAAACACTATGGCTCCTGTAAATGTTCCGTCGCCACCAATTGTAACCAACGCATCAATATTTTCTTTTCTTAGATTATCGTATGCCTTTTGACGACCTTCAACTGTGAAAAATTCTTTAGAACGAGCCGATTTCAAAAAAGTTCCACCACGATTGATTATATTTTTAACAGAACGTGCATTCAAGGGTTCAAAATCTCCTTCTATCAAACCTTCGTATCCTCTAAAAACTCCTACACATTCTAAATTATGGAATGCACAAGATCGAACCACGGCTCTAATAGCAGCATTCATACCTGGAGCATCTCCTCCACTGGTTAATACACCAATTTTTTTAATAGTTTTAGTCATTACTGTAAAACTAGGCTAATAAACTTATATGGGCAATTACTTTAGAATACTATAACATTTTCGGCTGATAAAAAATACAATGTAGATTAATCATTCTCTATCAACAATCCAAAATTCGGAAAAATATTCCTGCAATTTTTTAAAACCCTTAACAGCGTAAAAAATTATAAGTTTTCTTAAAAAATACGTGTTAATACGTATTGACTTAACGGGAAGTATACTTTAAATTTGAGCTATGAATTAGTGAATGTTTTTCGAATTGATTTTTTGTGGGGATAAAAAATTTCTTCGATTTAGCAATTAAAATTTACTAAGTTAGGTTTGTTACAAGCGTCTCAACTAATAGTTGAGACGTTTTTGTTTTAAGCTTTTTTAAATCAATTATTTAAATTTAGAAATCCCGTCTCTTAACCAAGTTTCATATTCTGCAACATCTGGAGTATAGCCAACTGGCGCTATAAGATTATCTTCATCATGATTCATTAGGACATAAAAGGGCTGTGCATTCGCTTTATATCTCTTAATTTGAAGATCACTCCATTTGTTTCCTATTGTTTTAATTTTCTTTCCTGTTTCTGGACTCGTATATTTTTCACTTTCCTCAAGTGATCTTTTATCATCTACATACAATGAAATTAATACAACCTCATTTTTTAGAATAGGAAGAATGTTTCCCTTTGGCCAAACATTCTGTTCCATTTTTCTACAGTTAACGCAAGCCCAACCTGTAAAATCAATCATTACTGGTTTTCCTACTTTTTTTGCGTAGGCAAGTCCTTTGTCATAATCATTAAAAGCTAAAATATCATGAGGCGGCAATAAATGTCCTCCATCAGGTAAATCCGAATGATCTGCCGATGCTGAACCGCCTCCTAATTTAGAGAATCCCACGCCATAAGGTGATTCGCTATACTCTAAGGGCGGTGGAAACGCACTAATTAAATTAAGCGGTGCTCCCCATAGTCCAGGAATCATATATACAGTAAATGTTAGTACTAATAGGCCTAATAACAATCTCCCAACGGAAATATGTGGTAATGGAGAATCATGAGGCAGTTTTATTTTTCCCAATAAATACAAAGCTAAAGCTCCAAATACGGCTATCCAAATAGCGATAAACACTTCTCTTTCCAGAAAATGAGTTTGTAATACTAAATCGGCTTGTGATAAAAATTTAAACGCCAATGCCAATTCCAAAAATCCTAAAACGACCTTTACCGTGTTCAACCAACCACCACTTTTAGGTAATGAGTTCAACCAACCAGGGAACATAGCGAAAAGTGCAAATGGTAAGGCAATTGCCAAGGAGAAGCCTAACATTCCTATTACTGGAGCTAGGCCACCTTTAGAAGCTGCTTCCACTAATAAGGTCCCTACAATTGGCCCAGTACAAGAAAAGGAAACAATAGCCAGAGCTAGCGCCATAAAGAAAATACCTGCAATACCTCCTCTATTAGCATTTTGATCCACTTTGTTCGCCCAAGATTGTGGTAAGACTATCTCAAATGCGCCTAAAAAGGAGACAGCAAAAATCACTAATAGTAAAAAGAAAATAATATTAAACCACACATTGGTTGAAAGAGCATTCAACGCATCCGCCCCAAATATCCAGGTGACCAATGTTCCAAGGAGTACATAAATTACGATAATAAATATTCCGTACAGGATCGCATTTTTAATACCCGCTGCCCTATTCTTACTTTGTTTTGTAAAGAAACTAACCGTTAAAGGTATCATAGGAAACACACAAGGTGTTAGTAAGGCCGCAAACCCAGAAAGAAAAGCTAAAAAGAATATAGTCCACAATCCTCTCGTATCTGATTTTTGCTCGCGCTCTTGAACTACACTGGCTTCACCAGGAACACTATCGGCAATTTTAAATTCAAACTCTTCCGATTCAAATATGCATTTCTCATCATCACAGGCCTGATAATCAACAAAAGCGCTAACTAAGCCGGCTTCTTTATTAAGCAACTTTATTTTTTGTCTAAAAGTTGTTGTGCCTTCAAAATAGGACTGATCCATCTCAAAAACCTTATCAAAACTCGTATGTGGCTTTTCTTCAGAAGTAGTACCAATTAGTTCGAAATCACCATTTTCATTTTCAAAAGTAAAGGTGGTGGGAATCGCTCCTCCTTCAGGGTTTTTCTGACTGTATAAATGCCATTTGTCTTGAACACTAGCATTCATAACCAACTCATAGGTATCATCACCAGTTTCGTATATTTTAGAATCCCACTTTACAGGTCTTACAATCTGTGAAAAAATAAATTCAAATTCTGAAGATTCAAAAATACATTTTTCGTCATCACAAGATTGAAAATCAACCAGACCCTTAATAGACGAAATATCTTTATTCAACAACTTAACTCGCTGCGTAAAAGTCGCACTAAGGTCGAAGTATGACAGTTCCATTTCAAAGATCTTGTCAAAACTACTATGAGACACTCCTTCGGTAACAACTCCAACTAATTCGAAATCATTTGCATCATTTTCAAATGTGAAAGTGGTTGGAATTGGGCCACCATCGGGAATATTCTGAGTGTATAAATGCCATCCTTCTTCAATGTTGGCGTTCATTACCAAGTCGTAAGTAAGATCATCAATTTTCTTAACTTCGGTGTCCCATTTAACGGGTTCTACCATTTGAGAAAAAATCGGGAAACTGCAAAACAAGAGGATTACTGCTACTAAAAACTTCTTCATAGGGGTAATGTTATTTTTAAAATATGCTTTGTTTTATTATCTACTTTGAAACGATTATCTGGTCTATGTCCAATAATCCAAACTATTTCATTGGCACTGCATAAGAGCCAAATTTTTTCTTTGGCGACCAAAGATAGCTTTTCATCTTTAAAAAACTTACTCAATTTCTTTTTTCCTTTCATCCCGAAAGGCTGAAATACATCGCCTTCCCGCCATTTCCTCAACTGCAACGGATAGCTTATTTTAGCTCCATCAACGTATATTGCAGTGGGAGTAATATTTCCTATCTTTTCGATAGATTTAATTTCAAGAGAAATTGGAATGTCAATTTTTTTTTGACTTTTTTCTATAAAAAACTCCGCATCGGTATTTTTCGGAGGTTTTTTTGTCAAAATTAGTACACCTCTATCCTTCAAAATGCGATGTGAATTCGAAAAAACCTGTTTTCCGCTTTGAGCAGAAAGTAAGTCCGAAATCGCATCAATGTCGGTAAAATCATAGGGTGTCAACAATTCATACAACAAAGCGTCTGTATTTGGTAATTCTATCAATTTCTGAATATCTAATTGATATCCTTCAGCAACTTCAGTGACAGCCAAAGCTTGAACAAGGGTCAGATAATCTTGAATAAGTCCTTGGGAATCCTGTAAGTGTTTTTGTGTCTTCTGAAAACTTGCTAATAAGCCGTCGGAAGATTCCTTGTAGCTTGGTAGAACTTCAAGACGTAATTTATTCCGAAGATAATCGGCCTTTGCATTACTGCTATCTTCCCTCCAGTATAAATTATGCTCTTTGGCGTATTTTAAAATAGCATCCCTTCCGAAGCATAACAACGGCCTAATAACTCGTTCGTTTGTCACGGAAATTCCTAACAAGCCTTTTAGTCCAGTACCTCGTGAGAGGTTGATAAAAAACGTTTCTAGATCGTCATCCGCATGATGCCCTGTTAGAACATAGTCGTATTTAAAATCGGTTAACAATTTCTCAAACCACGCATAGCGTAATTCGCGAGCTGCCATTTGAGTAGATAATTTGTTCTTTTTGGCGAATGCCTTTGTATTAAAAGTTTCAGAAAAAATTGGAACCGAAAATTTATCCGCAAGATCAATTACAAAATCTTCATCACCATCACTCTCTTTAGCGCGCAACGAAAAATTACAATGCGCGAGTCCAATATCGAACTTTAGTGTTTTAAGTAAATGAGCAAGCACCACGCTGTCAACACCACCACTACAAGCTACAAGAAGTTTCTTCCCTTGTAAAAAAGGAAGATCCTCACTAATATGTTTTTCAATTTTTTTAAGCAACTACCAAATTTTAAAACGTAAAGTTACATAATGAAGCAGTATTGAGTTCTGTATTTAACTTTCATTATACAATCAATTAATTTTCCAACACCTCGCGCATCGCTTTAGCCTTTATAAGGCATTCCTCGTATTCATTTTCTGGAATTGATTTGACCGTTATAGCACCTCCCACCGAATAGCTGACATATTTGGCCGTTTCATTATATAATATACTTCGGATTACAACATTAAAATCAAAATCACCATTGGGCGTAAAGTATCCCACTGCCCCACTGTAAAGCCCGCGTTTGGCATCTTCCAATTCTTCAATAATCTTCATTGCCGAAATTTTAGGAGCACCGGTCATACTCCCCATAGGAAAGGAATTTCGAATAATTTCTACTGGAGAAACTTCCGAAGCAACCGTACAACTTATGGTCGAAATCATTTGATGCACTTGCTCAAAACTATAAATTTTACAAAGTTCATCCACCCTCACACTTCCCTTTTCTGCAATTCTGGAAAGGTCATTTCGCACCAAATCTGTAATCATAATATTTTCGCTCCGTTCCTTGGGATCTTCGGAAAGCATCGCAATCATTTTTTTGTCTTCGGAAGGGTTTTTCAATCGTTTCGCAGTTCCCTTTATTGGTTGAGAAAGAATACGCGACCCATTTTTTTTAAGATAGCGTTCGGGAGAAGCACAAAGGGCGAAATGCTTGTCAAATTTTAAAAAAGTTGCGAACGGCGGTTTGGAAATTTCATTGAGATGTATATAACTTTTTAGGGGATCTATTTTTGTGTCTTCGGAAAAGAACTCCTGACAAAAATTTGCCTCATAGATATCGCCTCGTTCAATATGCCGAAGCATCTCGTTGACTTTTTCAAAATACGAATCTTTCGATGTGCGCAATCGAATTTTAATAGGTTCATTTTTAGGATGCGATGCTTCAGCAGATTCAAAATTTACAATCTCTTGCCAATCAATTTCCAATTCATCGTCCACCATATTCAAGTACTCAATAGTTACTCCATTATCAGAAAATAAAAACACTTTTTTTGGCTGAAAGAAAAATATATCTGGGAAATGGAGTCCGTCAAAATTCTGTGAATTTAGGTTTTCAACTGCATTCTTAAGATCATAGGTAAGATATCCAAACAACCAATCGTTGGTTTTTTGCTGGTATTCGTCCAGAGACGAAAATGCATTGAAATAATCGGTTTTTATTGAGGTAAATGCGTCTACGGCGAGAATTGCCGTAAAACTCCCATGAGCCTGTGCATAATTATTCGAATCTAACCAAACAACTTCTTCAAATTGTTGCGCCCAAGAAAGGATTTGCTCCTTTAATTTAGGTGTTAAATTAATCGAATACTTTTTGGCGCTTCTCATTTGCAAAATAATGGTAAATATATCGAAAACTAAAAAACCACCCTGATATTAATCGGGATGGTTTTTATTACATTTTAGGATGATTTTTATATATGCAGCGCTCTATCTTCTGTAGCTGCTAGGGCTGCTTCTTTCACTGCTTCGGCATAGGTTGGATGCGCGTGACTCATTCGTGCAATATCCTCTGCACTTGCACGGAATTCCATTGCCATAACCGCCTCGGCAATTAAATCGGCAACACGAGCTCCTACCATATGTACTCCTAACACCTCATCTGTTGTTTTATCTGCAAGAATTTTCACAAATCCATCTATGTCTCCACTAGCTCTAGATCTTCCCAAAGCGCGCATTGGGAATTGCCCCGACTTATATTCAACTCCGGCCTCTTTTAATTGCTCCTCAGTTTGTCCAACCGAAGCAACTTCGGGCCAAGTATAAACAACACCCGGAATTAAGTTATAATTGATATGTGGCTTCTCACCAGCAATAGTTTCGGCAACAAAAACACCTTCTTCTTCGGCCTTATGTGCCAGCATTGCACCTTTAATAACATCGCCAATGGCGTAAATATTTTTTATATTACTTTGTAAATGATCATTTACGTCCACCATTCCTCGTTCGGTAATCTTAACACCAGCATTTTCAGCTTTTAAGCCATCCGTATAAGGACGACGACCCACAGAAACTAAACAATAATCCCCTGTAAATGATACCTCTTCATCTTTTTTGTTTGAAGCTGTAACTGTAACCTCATTTCCATTTCTGGAAACCGCCGAAACTTTGTGAGAAAGATAGAACTTCACTCCTTGTTTCTTCATCACTTTAGCAAGCTCTTTACTTTGCGCAGCATCCATTGTTGGAATAATACGGTCCATATATTCGATCACAGATACTTCTGCACCCAAACGACGATATACCTGTCCAAGTTCTAGACCAATAACACCGCCTCCAATAACGATTAGATGCTTTGGAATTTCTGAAAGGGTTAAAGCTTCGGTAGAAGTAATTACTCTTTCCTTATCAATTTTTATGAATGGTAAAGAAGATGGTTTACTTCCCGTAGCTATAATTGTATTTACGGCCTCAATGGTTTCTTCTCCCTTTTCCGAAGCAATTACGATATGTGTTGCGTCTTTAAAGGATCCAACACCAGTAAACACATCAACCTTATTCTTTGTCATTAAGAAATCGATCCCTTTCGTTGTTTGTTCAACAACGGCTGCTTTCCGCTCGATCATTTTCTTGAAATTTATTTTCACTTCGCCAGGAATTTCAATTCCGTGATCCGCAAAATGCTTCATAGCATCTTCATAGTGATGCGAAGAATCCAACAATGCCTTACTTGGAATACAACCAACGTTAAGGCAAGTTCCACCAAGTGTATTATATTTTTCTATTATCGCGGTTTTCAATCCCAATTGGGCGCAACGGATAGCGGCTACATATCCTCCGGGACCTGAACCAATAATAGCAACATCGTAGGTACTCATAAAGTGTGTTTTAAATTTCGAATTGCAAAGTTACGATACTCCTACACAAAAGACAATGCAGCGTCGGTAAATTTTCCAAAACGAATCATACAATCGAAATGTAAATATTCCAACCTATATTAATTGAATAAAACAGGAAGATGGATTCTAAAATGCATCAAAAAAAAGCACCCTAACTAGAGCTAAAGTTAGGGTGACTTCTATAAAAAACACATAGTATTTTCAATCACGTTCTATAATTATTGTTTTAGAATCTGACAATTCATTGTTAGAAACAATTAGTTCATACAATCCGGTCTTTAAGCCATCTAATGAAAGCGTGTATGATACATCAATTGTTAATTGACTCTTTTCAAGTGCCAAAATTCCATTGTTAAGATCGTAAATTCTTATGGTATACAAATTACTTTTCTTATCGGTGGAATTGGTCGCAATAGTAATATAATCTGACGCTGGATTTGGATAGCTAACTATACTTAGAGGTGAAGGATTATTTAACAGGCCTCGTCCGTTACCATTTGTAATCTTTCTAATATTTCCATATCCGCTGAACTCAGAAATATACAAGGTGTTCCCAGATTTATTTGCAATAATACCTGCAGGATATGCGTAAGTAGCTTCGGTGATATTACCATCCATATCACCATAGGTGCTTCCTGAGTATATTTCTACATCATCTACGCTACGTGGATCAATTTTATAAATTTTATGCTCTCCATATACTGTTCCATAAACAAATCCTTGCGCATACGCAATAAAGGCTAAAAATGGTGTGTCATTACTGGGTGCTGGAACTGTGGCTACATACTCCACTTCATTTCCTCCGTTTGGAAGCCGGTAAATCTCTCTTCCAATATAGTTCCCAATATACAAATCCCCATGCGGACCATAAGCCAGACCTACAGGAATATTAAGGGGTCCTCCTTGATACAAAACACGAATTGTTCCATCTTGAGATAATTCATTTATGCTGTTATCCCCTACATCGGTATAAATCATTTTATCACTTTTATAAGCCTTAATTAGTCCTGAAGGATAACCATTACCAATTGATAGCTTTTCGATTAAATTACCATCGTTATCATATTTATTGATGGATGCATTGAGATATTCGGCAACATAGATGTTATCTTCAGAATCCACAGCCAATCCATTTGCCCATGACAAGTCTGAAACAAATATGCTTGAGGTTCCGTCTGGAGTAATCTTATAAACCGTACCCCCATAAAAGGTGGATCCGTATAAATTTCCTTGTGAATCGAGCGCCATGGCATCGTCAACGACGGCATCATTTGAGTTCAAAAATGTAGTTACTGTTTGTGCATTTATGCCAATTGAAATAAAGGCAATTAATACTGTGTAAATTAGTTTCATGATTCTTTCTTTTAGATTAGTAATATTAATTGCCCTCCATCGAAAGGAGTGTATAAATGCTATAATCAATTTCTCACTAAAGTGAAAGGCAAATAAATTTTGATTGATGCTTAAATGTAGAAATACAACTAGGTCAATCAACAATTATGATGCGATCTAATGTTATTTTGTGGTAGATTGCTTAAATTAAGTTGTCAATGACTTTTAGCTTTAATCCGAAATTAAACCATAGGCTGATTTACTCATTTTTTATATATCTTGACCTGATAAAAGTTTGTTTTATTTGCTCTCAATATGAAAATTTCCACGCTTATAATAGATGATGAACCTTTGGCGAGAGCTATGATTTCGAGACTATTGCTGCCAAGAACTGAATTTGAAATTATTGGGCAATGTGGAACCGGCAAACAATCAATTGCCATGATTAACACACATAAGCCAGATTTAATTTTTCTGGACATTCAAATGAAGGACATGACGGGCTTTGATGTTTTGGAAGGTCTCACCGTAAAATTTCCTATCGTAATTTTTGCTACAGCATTTGACACCTATTCACTTAAAGCATTTGAATATTTTGCATTTGACTATCTTCTGAAACCGTTTAGTGAGGAACGATTCTACAAATCTATCAACAAAGTAATTGAGTCTTTTCGTTCTTCCGATACTGACATACTACAAGATAAGATTCGTTCTCTGCTCGAATATATGCAACCCAAACAACAAGAAAACATTTCATCTCAAAAAACAATTCCAATTCCATTAAGGAATAAAACTATATTCATTAAAATTGAAGATATTTTATACGTTACTGCATCCAATAGTTATGTCGAAATTTTCACAAAAGACAGTAAATATTTACTTCGAAATACCATCTCAAATATTAAGGAGGAACTGTCTAACCCCATTTTTTTTAGAATCCACCGTTCTACTATTATCAATCTAGAATTTATTAAAGAGCTCATACATTCTGACTATGGAGAAGTTGATGTTAAAATGAACGACCTGCAACAATTTAGAATTAGTAGAACCTATAAAAAAGAGTTTCTAACCAGGATAGGCTTAAGAAAATGAAGAAGTTAATTGACAAAAAATTATTCTACATTCTGTTTGGATACGCCTTTGCTTATCTAGTTTATTTTTCTTTTAAAGGGGTGATTCTAAAATTATTAGGGGCCGCTGCTTACGTTAATCTAAGTTGGGATGAAGTGCTGTTGCACAATACCATTGCAACCATTTTTATAATGCCTCCTACCATTATCATAATTATTATAATTACAAAGTTCCTCTTAAAAAGGAATTACAATTGGAAGGCAGTTCTTGCTATACATTTAATGTTTTCAATCATTTACATGCTTATTCTTTACACATTAAATTATACATTTCAAATTCTCACTAATCAGTTAAGCATTGAATCTCTTAATTTCAAAGGATTTATTATAGAGGTAGCTTCTTATTCAAATCTTCATTTCTTAGGTTATGTTGGTTTTGTAGCAATTATTTATTCCTATTATTACATTAATAGAAATGTGAAGATAGAATTACAAAAAACGCAGCTCTCACAACAATTAACCAATGTTAAGCTGGAAATGTTGAAAGCACAATTAAATCCCCATTTCTTGTTCAACACTCTACATAGTATATCATCATTGGTAAAGCAAGATCCAGACAAGGCTCAAAACATGCTTGTATCCCTGGGTGACCTGTTAAGAGAGGTTATTTTTATTAATCACGAAGATAGAATTACACTAACCAAAGAGTTAGAAATCTTAAAAAAGTATCTAGATATTATGCTTATTCGATTTTCCGATCATTTGTCTATTGATATAGCGATTGATGAGGAAGTAGAAATGGCGTTGGTACCGAGTTTGTTAACTCAACCTATTATTGAAAACTCTATAAAGTATGGCTATTCTTCAGACCATACAGATTTAAATATAAAGGTTAATGTCCATAAAATGAATAAAAAATTAGTAATTAGAATCGAGAATAACGGTAAGGCTCTTGAAACGGATCAAGAAATTGATTTGGGCACTGGAATCATGAATATTAAAGAGCGACTTGAAACCTTATATGGATCTGATTACAACTTTTCTTTTTCTTCATTAGATCAAAAAAGAGGCGTTGTCACAATAATTAAAATTCCATTTCAAGTCTAGTAGTTTATATATTCTTGTGGTTAATACATTAACCTTCCATACCTGGAAAAGCCAACATTTGTCCCATTCCAACTGTAAATAACCAATTTCCGTAAAGGGCGTGTTCTATACTTACCAAAGTCGTTGAGCGAAATTTTAAATAAGTAAATCCGAAAATAAGTCCGCCAATAAAAGTCAGGACGAGTACTAAGGTATTTCTGAAAAATATATGCGCTAACGAAAAAAGAATTGCATTTACAAAAATCAATAGGGATTTACTTTTAAAAAGGGGTTCATATCTTTTAAAGAAGAAGGTTCTATAGATAAGTTCCTGCGGCCAAACCGAAAGAAACGTATAGATAAATAGAATTAAAACAAACAATTTAGGGTTGGTTCGTGGTACATAGAATAATGCCGAAGCATCCGTAATCCAAACAAAAATTGTGGTCGTTATGGTGACTATTAAACCCGTTAAGAGTAAGCGCCGCAAAAATGCATTCCAATCTATTTCCTTCTTAATTTTTAATGAAATACCTTCTACTTTAAACAATAAGTACAAAATATAGGCAAAGCCCACCAATACGGAACCAACTTTTAACCAACTTGGAATTGCAACTGCCAAACTAATTGGCATTAATACGAACAAGAGAAAGAGTTCAGAAACTAAAAAGGCGGTGTTTTTCATTATTTTATAGTAATTGCGGTGTCATTTTTAACCTCACTAATGGTAAAGGAACTCTGAGTACTCCCAATATGTTGAATTGTTGTGAGCTTACTTACCATAAAACTACGGAAATGCGCCATATCCTTGACCAATACTTTTAATAAATAATCATATTCGCCACTTACATGAAAACATTCCAATACTTCCTCCAACTTGATTACCTCTGCTTCAAATTTTGTTAAAAACTCTCTTGAATGTTGTGCTAGTTTAATCTGACAAAAAACGACAAATCCCAGACCAACCTTCTCTTTGTCAAGAACCGAGACATACCTTTTGATAATTCCTTCACGTTCAAGCTTTTTAATGCGCTCATATACTGCGGTGACAGATAAATTCAGTTTTGATGAAAGCTCCTTATTGGTTTGCTTACAATCTTGTTGAAGAAAACGTAATAATTGATTGTCAATATTATCTAAAATCATCTCTGAAAAATTTTCTGAAATATAAAACAATTACTTTCAATTTATGAAAAATAATCTATAAAAATTAATTTACTTAAGTTTATATACTATATATACTTAGATACATTGATATATAGTTTAAATAATTCTAAATTTACAATTAATGTAATTTTCAATTTAGTTCCCTATGAAAGATCACAAAGACTTTAAACCAGCCAATAAAATTCAAGATTTACAATATTTTGGTGAATTTGGCGGAGTAAACCCTTCAATATCAGATTCTTCTACATATACCTTCATTTCTGCAAAGACAATGTTCGATACATTTGAAGGAAACGCAGAAGGATGTTATTTATATTCTCGTCATACCACACCTTCAAATTTATATTTAGGAGAAGCATTGGCAGCAATGGAAGGAACCGAAACGGCAAATGTCGCAGCAAGTGGGATGGGTGCCATCACGCCTACTATTCTTCAGTTTTGTCAAGCTGGCGATCATATAATTTCGAGCAGGACCATCTATGGTGGAACTTATGCATTTTTAAAGAACTTCACACCTAGGATGGGTATAAAAACCTCCTTCGTTGATATTACCAAACTTGAGGCTGTAGAAGCCGCGGTTACTTCAGAAACAAAAATCATTTTTGCCGAATGTGTAAGCAATCCACTTCTCGAAATTGCAGACATTGAAGGACTTGCGAAAATTGCAAAAAAACACGGATTAAAACTTTTGGTCGATAATACTTTTTCTCCCCTAACAATCTCTCCAGTTAAACTAGGAGCCGATGTAGTTTTACACAGTCTAACAAAGTTTATCAACGGAAGCAGTGATACGATGGGCGGTGTGGTTTGTGGAAGTCAGGAGTTAATTGATACGCTTCGAAATGTAAACGACGGCGCTTCTATGCTTTTAGGGGCATCGATGGACAGCCTGCGTGCAGCATCGATCCTGAAAAATATGAGAACACTTCATATAAGAATGAAACAACACAGCACTAATGCCCTATTTTTAGCTGAAAAATTTGAAGCAGAGGGTTTAAAAACTGTGTATCCAGGATTGGCCTCTCATCCAGGGCACGAGCTTTTCAAAAAAATGATGAATGAGGAATATGGATTTGGCGGAATGCTAACCGTTGATGTGGGAAGTTTAGAAAAAGCAAATACATTAATGGAACTAATGCAAGAAAGAAATTTAGGCTATTTGGCGGTAAGTTTAGGGTTCTATAAGACCTTATTTAGTGCGCCTGGAACTTCAACCTCTTCAGAAATACCAGAAGCAGAACAAAAGGAAATGGGACTGAGTGATGGATTAATACGCTTCTCCATAGGATTGGACAATGACATTGAGCGAACCTACAAAATGATGAAGCAGTGTATGGAAGAGATTGGAATATTATTCTCGAAGCATCAATTAAACTAAAAACAAAAGAACCGCTTCTCCCCAATTGAAACGGTTTTTTTTTATTCAGTGCTAATTGGATCAGGCCATTTCTTCTCCAAGGAGAACGTATTTTAGTTTGTATTTAGCGATATTTTTTCGGTTTGATTTAATAATTGCCTGACTAAAATACTAAGTTCGTCTATTTGATCTTGTTGCTTATTGATTATGCTTTGTTGTTCTTTAATTGCATTAACAAGTACCGGAATTAATTCTGTGTAACTAATACTTAACGTTTTTTGCTCGTCATTTGCTTCGTGAACTATATTCTTAATAATTCCTTGTACATCCTGAGCGATAAGTCCTAGTGATTTTTGTTTTTGATTATCTCGATTTTTCCAGTAATACTGCATAGGCTGTAGCTGTAGAACCTCATCTAAGCCATAATTTAATTCTGAAATATCCCGCTTTAAACGTAGGTCACTGCTATGTACTAATGCACCCCCAGCCCAAACATCTCCTCCAGCCTGATTTAAAAATAAAGTTGAATTAGCACCATTGAGCCTAGTAATTATTTCGTTTTGATCAATTACCATATTCTGTCCCGCCAAATCACCTAAAACTAAATAACCAGTGTTATTAGCCAAGCTAGCATCTACTCCTCCCATAATATGAAGTTTGGTATTTGGAACATTTGTACCAATACCAACACGATCAGTACCTGCATTAAGGTAAAATAAATTAGAATCTGTAGCGCCCGCAATATTGAAATCAACATCTAGCCCTAAATTATTAAATACAGTATCAAATTCTCCTGCTATAAAATGTTGAATAGAACCGTTCGCATTAACTGTAAAAAAACCATCATCTCCCAAACTACCAATACTCGCTGTTTGCGTTCCTGAAATATCGTTCTGATGCCAGAAACTTGTACCTCCAATATATGTATTACCATTATTTCTTACCTCAAAATGATCTACACCATTATCTTGAACTTTAAAATTGCCAGTTCCTTCAAGGTTATGAATCATATTAAAAGTTCCATGAGTAATTGTAGTATTTTGTGTTAGACTTCCACCTAATTGAATATCGTTGGTGCTTTCAGATAATCCATTTGATGCTGTAGATTCGTCAACTGGTACATCAATCCAACTTAAACTACCCGAACCATCCGATTGCATAACTTGGTTTCCAGAACCTCTTGATGCTGGTAATATATAGTTGTTGCTTGCATCTGTACCAATAGAAACTTTTCCCAAAAAATAACCGGCATAGCCAGTAGGTTTTAAAACTTCAGAAAAAAGACCATAATGAACTCCTCCGGCACTAGTCGCTATGGTAGATGACAGAGCTATTTTTGTTCCTCCTCCAGTCCCGATGATATCAGTTTTTACACCATATTGAATACCATTACCTGTATTTGTAAAATAATTCTGTACTCCATAAATAGTCCCATCTCCTGTTCCATCCATTTGGTTATAGACACCTGTATGAGATGGGCCATCTAAAATTGTAAATACATTCCGAACGCCTACATTATGACCACTTGTGAAACCTTGAAAAGTGTTAAAAACTGCATATTGATTACCAGCTCCAGATCCACCTTTAATCATATTTCGCAATCCAACCATTTGGCCACCGCCTGTTGCGTTAAATTCATTATAAGTACCATAAAAATCTGAAACACCTGAAGTCGAAAAATCATTATAAGTTCCATAAACACCAGCAGTAGCTCCACCATTAAAAAGATTGTTTACTCCCTTAAAAACACCAGTCGATGAAATACTATAAGGTCGATTATCCATCCCTGTAAAACTACTACTCCAACCAAAATTTAATATTCCTGTTACCAATGCACTAAAGGAACGTGAAAAACCATTAACAATCCCTATATGGTTACCATTGCCCATACCAGACACATTATTAGCAAAACCAGTATAATTTCCATCACCATCATCTTCAAAATTAATATAAAGGCCGTTTCTGTCAAGATCCACGCCATCATCGGGTAAATTAATGTTAAGACCTCTTAAAGCATAACTATCAATATCAATCGGATAACTTGCAGTATTCTTACCTATGGCGACATTTCCCATTGTATAAATATCATCATTTATATCATTGGGTGCAGTCGTTGTACTTTCCTCATACCAAGCATCATTACTAGCAGATCCTGTTGTAAAAGCGGTCCAAGAAGTAATGGATTGATTCCAATGATAGAATCCTTTAGCCACGCTTCCTGCTCCTGTAACGTATACAAGCATTCCATCTTGAGCAGCAGCAGGTGCTGATCCAGGAAACTCATCTATTTTTGGGATAAGTATCCCATCGGTATTTAAAGGAGTTGCTTGATTACTAGATTGAATTTCTAAGGAGGCATTAGGAGATATTGTCCCAATACCCACTTGACTTAAGGAAACAAATGGTGCGATTAAAGTGTAAATAAAAAATAATGATATCTTGGTTTTCATATTAAGTTACGACACGCTTATATCGTATAGAATTTAGTTTTAGATAATAGTTTAAAGCTAAATAACTATCTGTCAAACTATTGATATAAATGATTGGTTGGTTGTTTATAAAAGTAGTTGGAGACTATTAATGAGTAATTAACATACAGCCTAATTAGTTCTCGAAGATTGAAAGCAAGGATTCTTTTCTGCTTCGACTTACGCTCAATGATTTTTTATCATCCATCACCACATAACCTCCATCACCACGCATATAACGCTCTATTTTCTGAAGATTAATTAAATGAGAATGATGAATTCTAAGAAACTGATTATCCATCAACATCACCTCTATTTCTTTTAAAGTGCGACTTACCAGGATCTTTTCAGAATTAACAAGATAAATAGTAGTGTAATTACTATCTGAAATACAATACAAGATTTCTTTTATTTTCACAAAGTAAAGCCCCTCTTGAGTTGGGACAGCAATCCGTTCTTTCAGTGGTCGTTTGGCATTCAGTGCACCGTATAAAATTTCCATCTGCTCTGGTAAAATCGCAGGTTTCTTTTTTTCTGAAACCTTTGCAACGGCAGCAATCAACAAGTCTTTATTAATAGGTTTCAATAGATAATCTATGGCACTAGCATTGAAGGCTTTTATAGCAAACTCATCATAGGCAGTGGTGAAAACAACTTCAAAATTAATAATATTACAACTCTTCAAAAACTGAAAGCCATTCATCTCTGGCATTTCAATATCCAAAAACACGAGGTCTATGTTATTTTTCTCTAAATAGAGCAATGCACTTTTTGGAGAACAAAAAGTTGCCATTATCTCCAAGTCTAAAACATATTTATTGAGTTGCCACTGCAATGTTTCAATGCCGTGCTGTTCATCATCAATTATAATAGCGCTAATTTTCATTCTGAAATTGCAATTTTTATTACGACCTGCGTTCCTGATGGTTGCCCTTCGTTGTTTTTCAAATCGGTCACGGTAACATTAGAACTATCTTTAAATTTTTCATTAATATATTCTAATCGCTCTTTTGTAATATTCATCCCAAATGACTTTTGTTTTAACCCTTCTTTGTTTTTGAACTTAGAAGCAGCATCGCGACCTATACCATTGTCCTTAATTGTGCAAAAAAGCATTTCTTTTTCTTGTCTAATATCAATTTGTAATTTTCCTTTTCCATCTGTTTTATGCATTAATCCATGCCAAATACTGTTTTCTACATACGGTTGAATAATTAAGGGAGGTATTTCCAAATAATCCTTTTCGACATCCTCGCCAATTGTAATTTGATATGTAAATGCATTATTAACGCGTAATGCCTCCATTTCTATATACAACTCGAGCGCTTCCAGTTCATTACCCAAAGTTATTTTCTTCTCTTTCGAATTACTTAAAACCTTTCGTATGAGCATACTAAATTTAGACAAATATTCTGAAGCCTCTTCTTGTTGATTCTTAATTATAAAGCTGTTTATAGAATTCAAGCTGTTGAATAAAAAGTGTGGATTCATTTGTGCGCGCAATGCTTGCATTTCACTATCGCTAAGTTTTTTTTCATAGCTCTTTTCTAGTGCCTCCTTCAACAGTCTATCTGTTTTCATTTTATTCTTGTGTCGTGATCTTAACAATCCAATTATTAGCAACGCTAAGATTGCCAAAATTAAAAAGGCGACCTGCAGCTGTCTGCTTTTTTTTAAACTAACTTCATTTACTTCCTTTTCGGCATTTAAAAATGCTATCTCTTTGTTTTTTTTTTCAGTTTCATAGTCCAGCGAAAGCTTTTCAACTTCCCGCCTTGTCCGTAAACTATTCACTGAATCCTTAACAGCATCTAGTTGTCTGTAATAATTTAATGCTTGCTTATAATTTCCTTTATGCAACCAAATATTATACAACAACTCAAGATTATAAGTAGCTAAATATAAATCGTTATTTTTTTTACTCAGGTCAATTGATAATTGCATAAATTCCTCAGCTTTTTGCACTCTATTTTGAGCAAATAGGATTTCGGCATAGGTACTATAAGCATACATTAAATCTGTAACTAGACCTAAAGAGTCTGACAACGCTATCGACTCCCTAACCGCTATTTCAGCTTCGTTAAAACGCTTTAATCCAAATAGAGAATATGCCTTATTGTTATATGAAGTAGCTAAGCTTAACGTTCTATACTGCTTTTGTAAAACAATACTCTTATCAAGATAAAGTAGGGCTTCTTCAAATTTACCCTCTCCATCTAAGCAATTACTTATATTCAAATAAGTACTAGCCAAATGCTGATCTTGTTCATTGCGCTTAAGCTTAATAGCCACCGTCCTATCAAAATATTCTCTGGCTTGTTTATAATTTGATAAAAACAAATACGCCCTCCCTAATCCGTTACAAATTGTAGCAATTTGCTTTTCAAAATTAATAGATTCGGCATACCGTAAGGCTTGTAAATGGTAATCAATAGCAGTTTTAACATCCGATTCATCATCCGCCAATGCACCCAAAGAGTTAAAAATCTTCGATTTATAATAGGCAGAATCCTTTATTTTTACTGAATATTCCAATGCTTTTAATGCAGCCCTTTTTCCAACTTTCGGATTTCCAGTTTTGCGTTGATAGATACTTTCCGCAATATAATATCGCAGAATAAAAGAAGTATTTTCTTCAGAATTTAATTTGGTTTTAATAAGTGCAAGGAAAGTTGCTGCTTTTTTCAAATCACTATCCAAATAAGCTTCTGCTAAGAGCAATTGAGTTGCCGTTTTTTCTTCTTCGGAAAGGGATAATTGCAAGCGATTCTCTAAGCTATCTATTCTAGTTTGCGCCAAGCTAAAAGAAGAGCACATCGCCATAAATGCAACAATAAAAAATGAATATTTTTTACTATTTACACATTGAAAGAGATGTAATAATTGTATTCTATTGAAAATGATATGGTTATTTTTCTACAATATCTAACTTTTTTATTGAAACTAAAATCGAAATAAGTCAACAGGAAAATCTGTGAGTAACTGACGTTTTCTGGAGTGTAATTAACATTTTCAACCCACCACAGATGAAGTTTGAAGAAATTGTGTGAAATAACCAACATCTGGTGAGCCCCAAATCTATAATTGGATCAACCTATTCTTTCTTTTGCAGGAGGATATTTAATTTCTGCTTCAGGTTATTCAATTCCTTTTCTAAGTTTTCAATTTTCTTTTCTTGTCTAGATAGTTTAGCTATATTTTCTTCAGAAAGGGATTCCATTTTTTTATTTGTTTCAATTTCATATAAAAAGAGTTCTTCAATTTTCTCAAGGTTGGTGACAGTCATCTCTCCAACATTAATTGTCATCCCTTCGTCTTTAACTTCTTGATAGGATTTTACATTGGGTAAATGGCCATTCTCTAAAATAAACGATTCTACTTCGGCTAAGGTTTTAAAGGAATAATCACTATTCAAGTTTGAGTACCCTTGAAAATAGGATTCGAACACATAATCTGGGTACGTAGTTGTATCTGATTGAAAATTTTGAGCACGAGCTGTTCCATACACCCGTAAAGGAAAGCCTCCAGCAAGATCTATCTCTACTCTTTCTTGTGTAGAAGATTTAAAAATAAAACTATCTGTAGTATCCTCATACTCTAGCCCCCAATCAGGAAAAGCGGCTGAATGAGACAACACCATTCTATCTACATTTCCAGCACCCTGAAACATATAGATCATAGAGCTTGGCGTACCATTAGTATTTGGAAAAGTAATACTGGTCTGATCATCGACAAAAGTGATGTCATCTCCTGCATTCACTAGACTTAAAACAGTACCAGTTCGTGACCAAAAGGAGGCAGACGGGTTATTTACCCAACTTACATTTCCCGCTCCATCAGTTTGCATAATTTGTCCGTTGGTGCCCCGTGAAGCTGGTAATATATAACTATTTGCAATGGTTGTACCAATAGAAACATTTCCTAAGAAATAACCAGCAAAACTTCCCACTTTCAAGGCACTAGAATAAACACCATAGTGATTTCCTCCGGCAGCTGGATTTATTGTAATATGTGAGCCATATTTAGTTCCAGAGCCAGTTCCGTTAAGGGCCAAATGGTTACCGTAATGATTTCCATCGCCAGAGTTTGTAATAAAATTGCGCATTGCATATTGATCTCCTGTTCCAGCTCCAGCAAGTTGGGTAAACAATCCATATTTAACTCCTGTTCCTCCTCCTGAAATTTGGTTATAAATTCCATATTTATTTCCATTACCATTACCAGACAAGGTTGAGTATACTCCATAATGATGTCCATCACCTTGACTGTATATCTCATTATAAAAACCATATTGAGTATTGGTACTACCATTATTAAAAAAATAATTTTTTACTCCATATTGTGAGCCATTTCCCGTTCCCCATAAACCGTTATAAGAACCTATATGTTCACCATCTCCATTACTTGTAACGGTATTGTCTATTCCTGTTTTTGTTCCTGACCCGTTTCCTGATAACTGGTTTTCAATACCCTTATGATCTCCGTTTCCAGAATTTAAAATAGCATTATAACTCCCTATCTGAGTACCAGCTCCTGCTCCTTGAAGTCTAGCCCAGTTTCCATAATGCGTTCCAGTTCCAGTTCCACTTAAAACATTATACGATCCATAATGCAGGCCATTTCCACTATTATCAATCACATTAATTGTTCCTAATTGTGCACCACTTCCCGAACCTGATAATTGAATCTCGCTACCATTATGTGTTCCAGTTCCATTGCCTTCTAAACGAATAAACTCGCCATAGTGAGTTGCGTTTCCTGAATTGGTTATATTGATATAATTTCCAGTTTGCTGCCCTATTCCTGCCCCTTGAAGCCTTGTCCAATTTCCGTAATGCAATCCATTACCACTATTGTCAACAAAGTTTAAAGCTCCATACTGAATGCCCGTTCCAGTACCTGATAGAAAATTATATGAACCGTAATGATTTTCAGCACCTGAATTATCAATGAAATTATAAATACCATACTGTCTACCTGTTCCCATGCCCGAAAGTGTGTTGTATGAGCCATAATGATAGCCACTTCCGGTATTAGAAATTTCAATTCTATTTCCAAATTTTAAATCATTATTTGCGCCGTTTAATAAAACACTAACTCCTCTTTCACTTATAGAATTTTCAATATCTATAGGCCAGTCGGCAGTATTCTTCCCAATAGCTAGATTCCCCATAGTAAACTGGTCATCATTTATATCATCTGGAGCGGTTGTAGTACCTTCTTCATAAAAGTCATGGTCATCACCCCCTACTGCCGAAGCATCCACCCAATCTACATTTCCAGTAGCATCGGTTTGCATCACTTGATTCGCCGTTCCCCTCGTAGCTGGAAAAGTATAATTATTAAGTGTTGTAGTACCAATAGAAACAGTCCCTAAAAAATACCCAGCAAAGCTCCCCGCCTTTAATACATTTGAAAACACCCCATAATGAGTCCCACCAGCAGAGGGCAAAATAGTAGTATGCGTGCCGTATTTTGGGCCCGTTCCTGAGCCCGTTAATGAATTAACAACACCGTAGTGAATATTATCACTAGTATTCACAATTATGTTAGTTGTACCATACATTCGCCCTACCCCAGTTCCTCCAAGGTTGTTATATGTTCCATATTGAAATCCTGAACCTGTGCCAGAGATAAAAGTAGCATTCCCATAATGTTGCCCTGTACCACTACCATCAAGTTGATTGTAAATACCATAGTGAAAATCGTCTCCACTATTAGAAATTACATTAACCACACCACGTTGCTCACCTGTGCCAGCGCCAGATAACAAATTATAGGTTCCCATATGAAAAGAAGACCCGCTTCCATTTAAGCTATTATATACCCCAAAATGTGGGTTATTTCCTGATCCATTTAACAAATTATACATTCCCCTTTGAAAAGTAGCTGTAGTCATATTGCCTCCCACTTCATTATAAATTCCAGATGTTACTCCAGTAGTGGTGGCATTGTACAAGTTTAAGGTTCTATTAGCGAGTGTAGAATTTATTTCTAAAGGATAATCTGCCGTATTTTTACCAACAGCGATATTCCCAAAAGTGAATTTATCATCATTAATATTATCTGGTGAGGTGGTCGTACCTTCTTCATAAAAATCATGGTCGTCTCCAGATGGTGTTGTTGATGTAAGCAATCGTTCCCATATAGTGCCATTAAAATAATAATATCCCACACCAGAGCCTCCTGTGGTTCCTGCATTGGTATTGTAAATTAGTAAGCCTGTTGCTGCTGTATTCACCCCATCCAACATGGTATCTGACACATCTAATAAAGAAACCTTCGGAATTAACACTCCTTTATCGGTTGCACTTATATCTAATACTGAGGAAGCATTTGGAGTGGTGGTGCCGATTCCTACTTGGGCTTGAATTCCTATAGGGAGAAAACAGAGAGAAAAAATAAATAGCAGTATGCGTTTCATTGTGATTGAATTAGTTTGTAACGAATACACTAAAACTGCATTTTATTTTTATAAAACAACCTAACCTTATGGGCTAGTTTTTAAAAATTAATTTACATATATCTGTTTATCAGGTAGTTATATTTATTTATTAAATAAAGTAATTGATATGTTTTTTTAAGTTAATTTTTTGAATTTCTGAAAAAACTAAACAGATTCTAACATATATCTAAATGCTTCTTTTCGATTGTTTACCCCCAGTTTACTGTATGCATTGCGCAAATGAAATTTTACGGTACTTACCGTTACAAACATTTCCGCTGCAATATCTGTATTGGTCTTTCCTGCGATACATAGTTTCAGCGTTTCAAACTCACGTTCGGTAAGCTGGGTTTGAAGTTTTTGATTTAACTCTTCCATATTTAAATCTACGGAAAGTTCTGATGGGCTGCTATGAAGTTCCATAAAACGCTTTTGTAAGGCTTCTACCTGTAAGGTCTGAGCCTCAAGTTCTGCTTTTTCTTTTTTGCGCTTTGTAATAAAATACAAAAGCAGCATTCCGATAATAGCCAGTCCGCCAACTATTATAAAAATCAGTGTGTTTCTTGCCTTTTCCAAATTAGCATTATTCAGTTCACTTTCAAAAGTTAACTTTTGTATTTCTTTTTCTTTTTTAGCAGTTTCGTATTGTGTTTCTAGAGCGGCAACACGTGCTTTTACTTCAACATTATTTAACGAATCTGTTAGCTTTATATAAGTGTTTCTAAAATTTAATGCCTCTGGGGTTCTGCCTTTTTTTAATGCAATTTTATACAGTAAATCATACGCTTTTTGCTCGCTATTAGCAAAGCCATTTTTCTTTGACATATTTAAAGCGTTTTGCACATATTCTTCAGCTTCCGAAAGTTTATTTTGCTTAAGTTTAACGTTAGACATGGCAAGTAAAGTAGTGATATACTCTTCTTGTTCGCCTAAAGTTTTAGCGTAGATATGGGCTTCTTGGTAATGTGTAAACGCACTATCCAGCATTTGCTTTTTCAAAAATATTTTCCCTAAATTACTTTCAGCATACACCAACATGGTTGTATTGTTACGATTTTTAAAAAAGCTTCGTGCCTTATTTAAATGTATAATCCCATCGTCTAATTGATCTAAATCGTTATATACCATTGCCAAGCGCAAATGATTTAGAGCAATATCTGTAGTATCTTGAATCGTTTCTGAAAGTACTAAACACTTTTTTGTGGTTTCCAAAGCTTTGTTAATTTGCCCTAATTGATAGTAAACTCCTCCCAAGTTTCCGTAAGTTTTACTCAACACATCATTAAGCTGCGGGTCATTTTTACCTTCAGCTAGTTTCATAACTTCTTGATATGCGTCTAAAGAAGCTTCGTATTCGGCTTTTCCCATATACACCAAACCGCGCGTATTATTGACCATGGCTAATAAAAAATCTGACTTAGTTTGTTGTGCAATTTTTTCAGCTTTATTCAGAAAAAAAAACGATGAATCTGCGTGATTTACTTGCCCATAAGCGATTCCCAAATTAAGATAATAATGCCCTTGTAACGAATCGTTAGTTTGCGATATAATATTTTGATATGAAAGCAAATTATTAATCCCTTCTCTAGGGTTTTCAGTAGTCATAAATTCATTTAAAACCTCTTTTAACTGATTATTCGCAGTTTGACCATTTATAAAAAATGGCACAAACAAAAACAAGGAAAAAAACAACCTAATTTTAGTAATGATAGTTTTTAATTGGTAAAACATAGGCAATTAAGTATTAAATCTACTTAAACCTAAAGATACCAAAAATGTTTTAGTGTAGCTTATTCAATAAAATGTGAAAAAACATGATATGTTCAAATCGCTTTATAATTTGTTTAAATAACGAAATAAAACAGACTTACCAAACGATGATAAACTGCATGGAAGAGCTAAATATTTTATCTGAAAAAGCTATAACTGTTTAATTATTGCTTCTTCAATAGTGCTTTAATTTCATCGATTTCTTGTTGTTGAGCGTTTAATTGCTTCTTTAATAAGTCATTCTCGTCTAGCAAGATTGAAATTTTTTTATCCGCTTCAATAGTATATAAAAATAGTTCTTCTATTTTTTCAAGATTGGTTCGCACTCCTTCTGAGATATTCCATCCCTTTGTTTTTACATCAGCTCTGTTTTGAACCCCTGGTAAATGCTTATTCTTCTTAAGAAAACCTTCAATTTCTGAAAGGTCGTAAAATTTATAATTGGGCATATATTCAGAAGCTCCTTCAAAATAACTTTCAAATACATAATCTGGAAAACTATAAGCACCACCGCTTTGTCTGATATTTCCTGTGGTGTTAATGTCGCCAACAACGTCTAGTGTATAAGCCGGAGCTATTGTACCAATACCAACTCGATTGTTTGTTCCATCTACAAAAAGGGTAGTATTATCAACTCTAAGATTTCCTCCATTATCGTGCTGAAGAAAAAGTGTATTACCCGTATTAGTAATTATCTCATTGCCATCTAATCGCAAATTTCCACCCAGTTCAATAATGCCACTTCCTGTTGTAGGTGTTGCATCTATAGTTGTGCTTGTAAGATCCAACCTTGTAGTTCCCAATATTTCACCAATAAAATAACCAGCATAACTCCCTGCTTTTGTCACATCTGAATATACTCCATAATGAGTTCCAGCTAAGGTATTCCCAATCGAATTATAGGTACCATATTTACTTCCTGCACCGGTATTAGAAATTTCATTGAGAACTCCGTACTGATCGCCATTTCCGGCCCCAGAAAGTTCATTATAACTTCCATAATGTGTAGCGTTACCAGCAGTGGTGATTTCTTGGTAGCTCCCATACTTTTCACTTATGCCAGAACTATCAGAGCCACCAATTAAATTATATGTACCATATCGAACGTTTGTTCCTGAAGTAGTAAGGTTGTTATAAACCCCATATATAAATCCGAAGCCAGTATCCATAAAATTATGATAGGCTCCATAAAAATTTCCATTACCTGTACTTGAAAGATCTGAATAAAACCCATATTTATTGCCATCACCTGCTCCTGCTAAAGAATTATAAGTGCCATAATGGTCTGAACCTCCACTATTATCAATTATTTGATGTGTACCATATTGTACTCCAGCTCCATCGCCTTCTAAATAGTTATAAGTTCCATAATGTGTGCTGGTATCACCATCAACCGAAATTCTTTGATATGCTCCATATTTATCTCCTATTCCTCCTGAATCAGTTCCGTCCAAAAGCGAATAAATTCCATAGCGAGAAGCTTGTGAATTATTGGTTAAATCGTTATAAACACCATATTGATCTCCTATGCTTGCATTAGTAATTTGTTGATATGCTCCATATTGCGTACCATCTCCTGTGCCCCCAAGGTTGCTAAAGCTACCGTAATGAATGCCGCCTCCAGTACTCGCGTTAGAATAATAACTTCCATATTGTGCTCCTGTTCCCGCTACCGTGCCAGTGATTGAAGTATATATTCCTGCCAAAATACCGTTTCCTCCGGCAGTATATACGTTATAGGCTCCTAGTTGGTTTCCATTACCTATATTCCCTGAAAAGGAATTCCACATTCCAGTTAGATTGCCTGTGCCTTCCGTAAAACCACTAAACACTCCCGTATGCGATCCACTACCAATCCCAGAAAATGTATTATGAGTTCCCCAATGATCTCCATCTGCTGTATTACTTATATTATTCCTTGTACCGAATTGTTGTCCAGTTCCAGGGCCCGCAAGCTGGCTGCTTGCACCATAATGTCCACCGCCTCCAGTACTTTCATTTTCAAAATACATACCATATTGAGCACCAGTACCTGTAACTGTCGGACCAATATCTGTGAAAGTACCTGCTAAAATACCATTACCTCCTGCCGCGTAGGTAGTATAAGCCCCTATTTGATTTCCATTACCTACATTTCCAGAGAATCGTGTCCAAACACCCGTTAGGCTACCCGAACCTTCTGTAAAACCACTAAACATACCAGTATGGAGTCCTGAACCAGTCCCCGAAAATAAATTATGTGTACCCCAATGTGAACTATTACTTGTGTTCGAAATAATATTTTGTGTACCATATTGAATTCCTTGACCAGTACCGCTTAGTGTACTGTATACCCCCCAATGTTCTAGATTGCCTGTATTAGAAATAATATGTCTGCTACCAACAATAGGTGTATCTCCAGCTCCCAATAAATCACTACGTACTCCATAATGAACTGTGGATCCATCTCCAGAAAGTATATTATACACTCCGGCATGTGTGCCGTCTCCATCTCCACTTATTACATTAGTAGTTCCTAATTGGTCTCCATCTTGATCATTATTAATATTAGAATAAAATCCTCTTTGAATGCCCGTAGCACTACCAACAATCGAGGCTACAAATCCTCTGGTCTCACCACTACCATCTCCAGTCATTGAAGAATAATATCCAGTATGAGTACCAGTCCCAGATCCACTTAATGTAGCCCAAAAACCTCTATGGTCTCCATCACCGTCTCCTAATAACCTACTATAAGACCCCACATGGTTTCCATTCCCACTTATAGAGAATTCAGATAACAAACCATAGGTGCCTAAATCAGTTGTTCCCGTCATATGTATATACGCTCCTCGAACTCCTAAATCTGATTCTATATCCAATGGCCAATCCGCAGTATTTTTCCCAATGGCAATATTCCCAAAGGTGAATTTATCATCGTTAATATCATCCGGTGCCAAAGTGGAGCCCTCTTCGTACCAATCATGGTCGTCACCCGAAGATGTTGCTGAAGTCACTAATCGCTCCCAAATTGATCCATTAAAATAATAATATCCAACTCCATTTCCACCTGTAGTTGCTGCATTGGTATTGTAAATTAAAAGTCCTATAGCAGCTGTATTGACACCATCGATCATTGTATCCGCAACATCTAAAAGGGAAACATTTGGAATTAAAATTCCTTTATCTGATGCCGAAATATCCAATACCGAAGAAGGGTCTGGAACAACAGTTCCAATTCCAACTTGAGCAGTTGCGGTTAGAGAAATAATTGCAGATACTATTAAAACAATCCTTTTCATAACGTATAAAATTTAGTAAGTAGGAGGCATTAAACAAGACGTGATATAAATATAACACATTCATCTTAAGTATAATAGGGGGAATCCCCCTATTTTTTGTTAAAAATTCTTGCATTTGCATACGAGTTTACAAAATCGTAACATTACATTCCAATTTAAAAAACCAGCATGAGCGATCAGGATAATCTTTCAGAAATTAAAATAGAAGATCAAAAAATTATAGAAAATAAGGAACTCAATATTTGGGAGGCCCTTATCCCTGTTGTTATACTAATGGGCTTGCTTGCCTATAACATTTTTTATGCAGATGGCGCTTGGCTGGGTGATTATTCGAACCAATATATCCTTCTTATGGGGGGAGCAGTCGCTGCCGTGGTTGGTTTTTCAAATAAAGTCTCAATCAATATTATGTTTGTCGAAATATGGGAAAACCTGAAAAGTGTTTTTATTCCTATAATGATTTTATTACTCGTTGGTGCCTTAGCAGGTACATGGCTTGTAAGCGGTGTAATTCCTGCAATGGTTTATTACGGTCTTCAAGTTTTAAGTCCGGAGATATTTCTCCCAGCTTCTGTCGTAATTGCGGCAATTATTTCTATCGCCACTGGAAGTTCTTGGACGACTTCGGCTACGGTGGGTATAGCCTTAATTGGTATTGGTACTGCACTAGGAATCAACCCCGGAATGATTGCTGGAGCAGTAATCTCTGGCGCCTATTTTGGTGATAAAATGTCACCCCTTAGTGACACTACGAACCTTGCGCCAGCGATGGCTGGAACCGATTTGTTTACACACATAAAATATATGGCGTATACCACAGTCCCTACCATTCTTATTACATTAATCGTTTTCAGTATTCTAGGTGCTACGATTGAGACAACGGGTAGTGCAGACATAAGTAGTTTTTTAACAACCATAAACACTACTTTTAATATTACGCCTTGGTTATTTCTCGTTCCTTTAATCGTTATAGCACTTATATTGTTAAAGACAAAACCACTAATAGCTTTAGGAGTTGGTGTGCTTTCGGCGGCAGTTTTTGCGTTCATATTTCAACCAGAAATATTATCTAATTTGTCTTCTTCAAGCTTCTCCTCCATCGTAAATGCTATTTTTACGGACACTGCAATTATAACTGAAAATGAAAAGCTAAACGATCTGTTTTCTTCCGGAGGAATGGTAGGAATGCTTTGGACTATTTTATTAATAATTTGCGCTATGGTTTTTGGAGGTGTAATGGATGCAATTGGTGCCTTGGCCAGAATCACTCGTGAGCTATTGAAATTGGCAACGACCATCTTCGGATTGTTTGCAAGTACTGTAATTAGCTGCGTAGGTTTAAATGCAATTGCTTCAGATCAATATTTGGCCATTGTAATTCCTGGAAAAATGTTTAAGAAAGCTTTTGAAGATCGTGGCTTAGCTCCCGAAAACTTAAGTCGAACCCTGGAAGATGCAGGTACCGTGACTTCAGTTTTAATCCCTTGGAACACCTGTGGTGCTTATCAGAGTGGTGTATTAGGTGTTGGCGTAGCCGAATATTTCTTCTACGCAATATTTAACTGGCTGAGTCCATTTATGACCTTGTTTTTTGCTGCCTTCAGAATAAAAATTAGACAATTAGCTACGTCAAAAGTTGTTTCCTAATTTGAAACTAAATACTACTGAAAATTAAGTCAAATTTGCTTTAAATTCATCTATTGAATTTGTACTTTTGCAGCCGCATAAATCGATACTATTCTAGTAATCGGAATGAGGCAAAAAAGAACATAAATTCAAAACAATAAACAATGGCATTTGTAGGTAAAAAATTCCCCAATCTAACTGTTGACGCAACTGACAAATCTGGAGTTACGCAAAAGTTGAATATTCTAAATGAAGCGCAAACAAAAGGTAAAAAAGTAATTCTTTTCTGGTACCCAAAAGATTTTACATTTGTTTGCCCAACAGAATTACACGCTTTTCAAGCCGCTATTTCAGAATTCGAAAAAAGAAACACTATAGTAATTGGTGCATCTTGTGATACTCCTGAAGTACATTTTGCTTGGTTAAATACTCCAAAAAATAATGGTGGAATTGAAGGAGTTACCTATCCTATAGTTGCCGATTCTAATAGAAACCTTTCTTCTCAACTAGGGATTTTAGATATTACAAACGAGCGTTATGATGAAGAAACTGGAAACGTCTTAGTGGATGGTGACAATGTAACCTACCGTGCAACCTACCTTATCGACGAAGAAGGAACGGTATTTCACGAAAGTATTAATCATATGCCACTAGGTAGAAACGTAGCAGAATTTTTACGTCTTATCGACGCCTATGCTCACGTACAAGAAAATGGAGAAGTATGTCCTGCAAACTGGCAAGAAGGTTCTCAAGCAATGAATGCAGACCGCAAAGGTGTTGCAGAATATTTAACACAGCAGTTAAATTAATAAGATTTAGTTTAGTTTGGTTAAACGAGAAGCCCGTATCATTTTTTTGGTATGGGCTTTTTTTCTGAAAACTTTAAGTTCTAAGTAAAACCGAATGTTTATTTTTAATGTTCAATTATATTCTACAATATGGCTTCAATAACATTAGGCGGAAATCCTGCCGAAACCCTTGGTTCTTTACCTTCAATAGGAACTGTTGCTCCTAATTTCACCCTTACTGCAGTAGATTTATCTTCAAAATCACTGTCCGATTATGATGGCAAACGAAAAGTACTCAATATCTTCCCCAGTGTCGATACTGGAATTTGCGCTGCTTCAGCAAGAAAGTTTAATGAAGAAGCTTCAAAATTAGAGAACACTTCAGTTTTGTGCATTTCAAGAGACCTTCCCTTTGCTCAAAATCGGTTTTGTGCAGCTGAAGGCCTTGAGAATGTAGAAATGCTATCCGATTTTAATGAGGGTTGCTTCGGAAAAGATTACAAACTAGAGATTACCAAAAGTGCTTTCACGGGGCTTCATTCTAGAGTTGTGATAGTTCTAAATGAAAAAAACAAAATTTTATTTTCCGAACAAGTGCCAGAGATTGGCCAAGAACCAAATTATGAAGCGGCCTTAAATGCATTAAATTAGGATGTGGAATTCTTTTTTAGGTAAACGGCTTAAAGGGTGCGCGTATGCAATGCGCGGCGCTTGGTTGTTATTAAAAAATGAAGCGAGTATTCAGGTGCAATTCGTAATTGCCGTCTTAGTAACGATTGCTGGCTTCTATTATAGCATTTCTGCGGTTGAATGGATGTTTCAAATATTCGCAATTGGTCTGGTTATGAGTATTGAAGGTCTCAATACAGCTGTAGAAGAAATTGCCGATTTCATTCATCCAGAGTATCATAAAAAAATTGGTTTCATCAAAGATGTGGCTGCTGGCGCTGTATTCTTTGCGGCCATCGCAGCAGTAATAATTGCATTCTTAATATATTTTCCGAAGCTATAACAAATTTTCTATAGGAATAATATTGTTAAAATAGGATTTTTTACTAACTTTAAACCTCTATTTTTCAACTAATTACAACCACTTATCATGAAAAGACTAGCCATACTTCTTGTATGCGCTTTTGGATTCGGGAATTCATTACTAGCGCAAGAGAGTCAATACTCACCAATTATTTTTATTTATGACGCAAGCGGTTCCATGTGGGGACAAATGCAAGGCAAAACAAAAATGGTAATTGCTTCTGAAGTATTGTCAACTTCAGTAAATAAATTACCTGCCAACCAAAATGTGGGCCTTGTTGCCTACGGACACAGAAAAAAAGGAGACTGTAAAGACGTGGAGTTTTTGCTAGATATGACAAATACGTCTAAATCTAAAGTAGTTTCAGAATTAAAAAATATCAAGCCTCTTGGAAAAACCCCGCTCGCCTACTCAGCAAGATTGGTAATTGACAGATTGAGAACTTCCAAAGAAAAAGCTACCATCATTTTAATTACCGATGGTATTGAATCCTGTGACGGCAATATCTGTGACCTAGTACAAGATGCCAAAAAAGAAGGAATCGATTTTAAGCTACACATCGTAGGTTTTGGATTAAAGGATGGAGAAACCGAACAACTAAAATGCGCTGCAAAGGCGGGAGATGGTCATTATTATGACGCAGCTGATTCCAGTGGGCTTGGTGAGGCACTGGAAGAAGTAGTTACTAAAACTGTGGACGACGCTCCAGGAAATTTCTCCATTTATGCCACTAAAAATGGTGAACCAGTAGATGCTTGGATAAAGGCAGTTAAAGCAGGGACCAATAACGAGGTGGATGGAGCAAGAACCTATAGAGACACTTCATTTATTTCGTTGCCACCTGGTAAATACGACATCATCGTAAAACCGCTTGAAAACACAAGAATTAAAGGCACCACCATTACTGTAGAAAGTATTGAAGGTGTAATTGGCCATCGTACTGTAAGTTTTGATGGTGGAAAAATTAACCTGAGTACACTCAATAATAATGAGGGCTGGGACTGCACTAGTAAGGTGCTGACCAAAAGTGGTGAAGTCGTTGGAGGTAGTAGAACTTATGGGAGAGACAAATTAATTGAAGTTAACGCTGGAATTTATGATATTGAAATTTCTGCCTTAGTGATGAAGGGACTAGAAACAACGCACATTTTTAAAGATGTAATTATTGAGCCAGGTAAAATTACGAACATTACGCATAATTTTAAAACTGGTAAGGCGATGTTGGGAGTAAAAAGTGGAAATTCATTGATTGATGCCACTATAAATCTTAAAGAAAAAAAATCTGGTACTTGGGTTGCGGGAGGTAGAAGTTATACTTCGGCTAGTAGCAACCCAAGGGAATACATTTTGAATCCTGGTGTTTACGAGGTCGTTGTAAAAGCCGTTAATAAAGAATTTGCTGGAAAAGATCAAATCTATACGATTGAAGTAAAACAAGGTGAAACCGTTGAAAAAATATCGAAATTTTAGATTAAATCTACTTATCTCATCATTTTGTCCGCCAGCATGAAACACTACTATAGAAAAGCGCTTAAGTCATGAAAAAGCTATTAAAACCCGCCAACATTGCATTTTACTTTTTAATGCTTTTCTTCTTTTTTATGGTCGGTATGTATGTCGCCGGATTGTTGGAGGTTGGAAAAAATCAAGGATTAGCTGGAGGCGCTATTGTTCTTGGTTGGGGCGTTCTATTTGCCGCGATTGCATTTGTTTCATCATTTTTTATTGCTCATATAGTAACGCACAAGAAAATCGTTCGGTTAAATTGGCTGTTGCTATTCCTTTTAATAATTGTCTACGCAATTACGCATTATCGATATTTAGAACGACAAAAATCCAAAGAAAAAACAGAGCAGCCGCTTAAATCAAAAACAAAAACCCCAAACCAAGTTGAGGAACCTAAGGCTTCGTAAATAAAAAGAGTAACAATTGTCAAGAAGATTCTCTAAACAATAACTGTATGTTGGATATAAGTGTACTGGATATCAAGAAATAAGAGTCAATTAACTTCATATTTAAACCGTGTTTAGGGCTAAATAAGTTCATTTTAATAAAAAGTATCATATGTATTTTTTTAAAAATAATTATGTAGCTTGTGCCGTTGTATATTTGTATTTTTGCTAAAAGTCAACCTATTCCTAAATGGCCAAAAGAAAGACCGCAACCTCCAAAAAAGCCAAAACTCCGCGAAAAAAAATATCCTTTGCGTTATCAAAACAGCAAAAAATAGTTTTGGGTAGTTTTCTATTCTTACTTGGCGTTGCTCTAATTTTTTCTTTTATATCTTATTTTTTCACTTGGCAAGCAGATCAAAGTTCTGTTGGGATTATTGACGACCGAAATTTAGAAACCCAAAATTGGCTCAACAAATTTGGAACCAACGTAGGCCACTTCTTTATTTATGACGGTTTTGGTATTGCTGCTTTTATTCTGGCTGTTCTTATTGCACTTACTGGCGCATATTTCTTCTTTGATTATGCAAAAAAAGCGCTGAAACGTTTTTGGTTTTGGGGAATATTAGTAATGATTTGGGTTTCGGTTTTATTTGGTTTCTTCAGTCCTGAAAGCTCCCTTCTTAGTGGTGTTATTGGATTCGAAATCAACGACCTCCTACAGGATTATCTCGGATTAATTGGAAGCATTCTAGTAATGGCATTCTTACTTATAGTATATCTAGCGGTACGATTAAAAATTACCCCAGAGGCTGTTGTAGCTGCATTAAGAAGCACGAAAAAAGAAATTATATCCGATTTTTCTTCGGAAAGTGCTTCGGAAGAAAGCACGACTCAATCGGCGTTTGATGTAGAAGAGAAAATTAACGAAACAGTTCCAGAAACTGTTGAGAATCCTTTGGATCTTTCAGAATCGATTTCAGAAATAAAAGAAACTCCTGCGATTGAGAAAATTGTACTCAAATCGGAAATTGATGATAAGCTCGATCTTGAGGTAGAGCAAACACCAGAGGAAGAAACAGTTACTGAAAACCTTAGTGATAAATTGGTGAAAGACTTTGGAGAGTTTGACCCAACGCTCGAACTTAGTCAATACAAGTTTCCAACGATTGAACTTTTACGAGATCATACAAAAGGGGCTACCATTACGATCAATCAGGAAGAGCTCGAAGAAAACAAAAATAGGATTGTAGAGACCCTAAACAACTATAAAATTGGGATTGCTAATATTAAAGCTACAGTGGGCCCTACAGTAACGCTGTATGAAATCATCCCCGATGCTGGCGTTCGAATTTCAAAAATAAAAAACCTTGAAGATGACATCGCATTGTCTCTTGCCGCTTTAGGTATACGTATTATAGCGCCTATTCCGGGAAGAGGAACCATTGGGATTGAAGTCCCAAATAAAAACCCGCAAACTGTATCGATGCGGGCTACCATTGCATCACCAAAATTTCAAAACGCTGAAATGGAGCTTCCATTGGCATTGGGAAAAACCATTAACAACGAAACTTTTGTGGTAGATCTTGCAAAAATGCCACATTTACTTATGGCTGGTGCTACTGGACAGGGAAAATCGGTTGGTCTAAATGCGATTCTCACCTCACTTATTTACAAAAAACATCCAGCGGAAGTTAAGTTTGTATTAGTAGATCCTAAAAAAGTTGAACTAACACTTTTTAATAAAATAGAACGTCACTTCTTAGCGAAACTTCCAGACACCGAAGAAGCAATTATAACCGATACCACTAAAGTAGTACATACCTTAAACTCGCTTTGTATTGAAATGGACACACGATATGATTTGCTAAAAGATGCGATGGTGCGAAATATCAAGGAATACAATGTTAAGTTTAAGACTCGAAAATTAAATCCAAACGACGGACACCGCTATCTACCATATATTGTTTTGGTGGTCGATGAGTTTGCAGATTTAATAATGACAGCCGGTAAAGAGGTGGAAACGCCTATCGCCAGATTGGCACAATTGGCTAGAGCCATAGGAATTCATTTGATAATTGCTACGCAGCGACCTTCAGTAAACGTTATTACTGGTATTATCAAGGCAAATTTCCCTGCCCGTATTGCTTTTAGAGTAACTAGTAAAATTGATTCTCGGACCATTTTGGATGGTTCAGGTGCCGATCAATTAATTGGCCGTGGAGATATGCTTTATACACAAGGAAACGACCTAATTAGACTTCAATGTGCCTTTGTAGACACTCCAGAGGTGGCAGATATCACTGAATTTATTGGATCTCAAAAAGCCTATCCCGATGCTTATTTATTACCTGAGTATGTTGGAGAAGAAGGTGGCACAAATCTTGATATTGATATTGACGAGAGAGACAAGAAGTTTAGAGATGCCGCCGAAGTTTTGGTCATCGCCCAACAGGGTTCGGCATCCCTACTGCAACGAAAATTGAAATTAGGTTATAATCGAGCAGGTAGAATAATTGATCAACTCGAAGCTGCAGGAATTGTAGGCCCTTTTGAAGGAAGTAAAGCTAGACAAGTGCTAGTTCCGACCTTAGAGGCTCTCAATCAACTGTTAGAAAATGAAAGCAACAACAACACATAAAATGAGAAAATTAGTCTTTTTATCAATCGTGTTTTTTACCACTACAATTTCCAGTGGACAAAGCGCTAAGTCTTTGCTGAATGAGGTTTCGACAAAGGCCAAGAGTTATGAGAATATTGAAATTGATTTCAAATACAATTTGAACAATGCCAAAGAAAATGTTAATCAAGAAACTCGTGGAGATGTGACTTTGGCTGGAGAAAAATACCTTTTGAATATGCTGGGTACTTCCAGATTATTTGATGGAAAAAACATTTACTCAATTGTCCCTGAAGATGAAGAAGTAACAATCTCTAAGTATAACGCCCAAGATGATAAGGATATAACTCCTTCCAAAATGCTTACTTTTTACGAAAGAGGGTATACTTCTAAAATGGATATTGTTCAGAATATAAAAGGTAGAAAAATACAGTTTGTAAAATTAACTCCTATAGACAGTAAAGCCGAAATTAAAAATGTGTTATTAGGCATCGATGTGCAGACGAAGCATATCTTTAAACTTATCCAGACAGATGCCAAAGGAACTAAATATACGCTTACCGTAAATTCCTTTAAAACCAATCAACCTCTTTCAAAAACCTTGTTTACTTTTGATGAGGCCAAATATAAGCAAGATGGATATTATATAAATAAGCTTGACTAGAGCTTTGCAGTGAAAATTTTAGACAAATACATATTGTTAAGTTATTTGAAGACGTTTTTTAGCGTCTTCATTATTTTGATGTTCATTTTCGTATTACAGACTATCTGGCTTTATATAAACGAATTGGCAGGAAAAGATTTAGAAGTTTGGATTGTCCTTAAATTTTTATGGTTTGTCTCTCCCCGACTCATACCCTTAGTTTTACCATTAACCATCTTAGTAACCTCCTTAATGGTATTTGGTAGTTTTGCTGAAAACTATGAGTTTGCAGCGATGAAATCGACTGGAATTTCGCTCCAACGAGCAATGAAAAGTCTAATGTTTTTTATTGCTATTTTGAGCGTTGTAGCATTTTTCTTTGCAAATAATGTAATTCCATATTCAGAATACAAATGGCAAAACTTAAGAAGAAATATTGCTCAGGTTAGCCCATCGATGGTAATTTCAGAAGGGCAATTTAGTCAGATTGGTGATGATTTTAATATTAAAGTTTCAGAGAAAAGTGGCGATCGTGATCAGTTCTTAAAAGATATTGTGATACACAAAAAAGATCCAGCGCGACCAAATGGTAACTTCACCGTAATTATTGCCGATAATGGTGAGCTGGCAAGTGAAGAAGGAAGCAATACCTTATCGTTAATCTTAAATGATGGAAATTATTACGACGATGTAAAAGCTAATAATGCAACGAAGCAAAAAAGAATGCCATTTGCGAAAAGCTATTTTGAGCAATATGCAATCAATATCGATCTAACCGAATTAAATAATGCAGATATTGATAAGGAAAATGAACTTTCCAATCAGAATATGTTTAATATGAGTGAACTATTTGTTGAAATAGACTCACTTTCCACTAGTTACACCAAAGACATTAAGATATTTTCGGACAATATGTACTTCAGAAGTGGAATTTCAAAATTTAGGGAGAATTCGAACAGAGATACCATTGCTATAGATACACTTCAGTCTATTATCAATATTTTTCACAAAAAGAAGCAACCAGATTTGGTAGATGTAGCCTTGAATAATATTAAAGGAACCCTGCAATCTGTTCAGTCAAAAAAAAATGAATTCAAAGTAAAAACAAAACGCCTTAATAAGTTTGAAATGGCTTTACACGATAAATATGTGCTGGCTATTGCTTGTATAATTCTCTTCTTCATAGGTGCGCCACTAGGCGCTATTATCCGTAAAGGAGGTATGGGTCTGCCTATGGTGGTTGCGATTGTACTCTTTCTAACCTATCATTTTATTGGAATCTTTGCCAAGAACAGCGCCGAAGACGGAACCTTACATCCGTTTATTGCAACTTGGTTAAGTACTGTTATTATGCTTCCACTAAGTGTATGGCTTACCTATCGGGCGACAACAGATCAAGGCATTTTCGATATTGATTCCCTTTGGCTGCCAGTTACCAAACTCTTTAAAAAGAAAAAGAAAGCTTCAGAAAAAGAAAGCTAGTTTAAGTATCTTTGCAACTCCAATATAAAAGCTATGATTACTATTAAAACCGGTACTGCTATTCAATTGAATACCATTGAAGAAGCTATTGAGGATATTCGTCTTGGGAAAATTATTATCGTTGTGGACGATGAAAACCGCGAAAACGAAGGCGACTTTATAGCAGCGGCCGAAATGGTAACTCCGGAAATGATCAATTTTATGGCGACAAATGGTCGCGGACTTATCTGTGCTCCTTTAACAGAGGAACGTTGTAACGATTTAGATCTTGCTATGATGGTAGAAAATAATACAGTACTTCATCATACTCAATTTACAGTATCGGTTGATTTAATTGGCCATGGATGTACTACAGGTATCTCTGTTCACGATCGTTCAAAAACCATTAAAGCTTTAGTGGACTCTGAGACCAAACCAAATGACCTAGGTCGTCCAGGACATATTTTTCCATTGCGTGCTAAGACAGGTGGGGTTTTAAGAAGAACGGGGCATACAGAAGCTGCGATCGATTTGGCAAGATTAGCGGGTTTACAGCCAGCAGGAATTTTAGTTGAAATACTGAATGAAGATGGTACAATGGCGCGTTTACCTCAACTTATTGAGGTTGCTAAGAAATTTGATTTAAAGCTTATTTCTATCGAAGACTTGGTAAAGTACAGAATGGAACATGATTCTCTAATCGAAAAAGAGGACGATTTTAAAATCAATACTAAATTTGGAAGTTTTAGACTAAGAGCCTATAAACAAACTACAAACGGTCAAGTTCATATTGCACTTACCAAAGGTAACTGGAAAGAAAATGAGCCTGTAATGGTTCGTGTGAATGCTACATTGGTGAATAATGATATTCTTGGAACGCTCACCAATAATGCCGAACAGAAATTGGATGATATGTTCAATAGAATTAATTCTGAAGGAAAAGGAGCAATTGTGTTTATTAATCAACAAAGTCAGTCACTAAACCTTCTAAAACGTTTAACAGAATTAAAAGAGGCTCAAACCGAAAATGAGATTGCGAAAGCACCGCGAATAGACATGGATTCAAAAGACTTCGGTATTGGTGCACAAATCTTACACGATCTAGGCATTCATAAAATCAAATTAGTTTCCAACAGCGAGCAAACCAAGCGAGTTGGTATGATTGGTTATGGTTTGGAGATTACAGAATATGTGAGTTATTAGTTATTGACCTTTCTAAAATAATAGGAGGCATCTTCGGGTATTTCATTAATTACAGTATGTTTATGTTTTTTAAACCAAGACGCATTCAAACCGCGTTCATGTTCTAGGTTATAGCTTCCAATCACTTCCGTTTTAATAAGATTCCATCCTGGTTTATGCGTCAAGTCGTAAATAACAGTAGTTTCAACCTCTAATGTATTGGTACCATCTCTACGCACTTTATCCTTCCTAATTTCGGTTCCTTTCAATCCACTTGCTTCATCCACATATGCCCAATATAGAATATACCCTTCATCACCCATGGTTAGTGTACCTTGATTGGTTAGGTTATAGGTGGTTCTCACAGAATTCCCCACTGTTAAGTTTCCAATGATGACACCTTTCTTTTCAACCCGTAGCGTCGTGTTTGACAAGTAACCTGTATTGCCGTTATTATAAGCTAATGACGTAACATCTTGAATATCATAAAAAACAAGGTTACCAAAGGCACCTAGTGTGGTTTCAGTTTTTATTTCTTTCGGCAAATCAATTGTTACAACTCCTTCAGAAGTTATACTTCCAACTTTAAAAGTTCTTGGCTTCGAATCATTTGGTTTCACCTTGTAAGTCATGACGAGCGTTGCTTCACCTTCATTCCAGTTTTCAAACGTGTCGTTTTTACTCATTACAGTATTTTTCCAATACCAATCGTCTTGTGTGTCTTTTTCTGTCGAATCGGTGGTGTTTGCAAATCCTGAAGCCGTATTTTCTTTATTTAAAATTTTAGTTTCTGTTATACTATCCTGAATTGATAAAGGTTCATTTTTAGAATCCTTACCATTTTTACAGCCATTCAAGAAAATAAATGCAAGCAGGATAATTACGATTTGTTTCATAATATATTGGTTTAATATTTTATTTTTCTATAGATGATTCTTTGCCTGATTAATTCATATTTGGATAATCAAATGATATTTCTGCCGCGTTGGGCAGTTTAACTTCATATTCACCATAAGTGAATTTTATATTGAAGTCGTCCTTACCCATCTCGATTAATTTTCCACCAATATTAAAAATGGCATAGTGACCTTTTTCTTCTCCCGAAATACCTAAAAACTTGACACATCGTTTATTATTGGCACAGTCCACACGCTCCTCCTTAAAGTTTGAGTTTGTTCTGTAGTTACTCATCTTATGCTTTTGGGCCCAAGCGATGATTGGAAAGTTAAACGTACCCGTTTCATCATTTACATGTTTATCATTAGCGACAGATGTAAACGAAAAATTACCAGTAAACATTGAGGCCATTGCTTTGGATTTCACCCAACCAAGGGGCATTCCGTTATTATTATTGTGAAAATAAAAATACCCCTCTTCGTCTATATAACTTTCAAGTGCCTCATCGTCGGTTTCAACTCGTAACGCATTTCTGGCACTATCGTAATAAAACCTAGCTAAGCTATTACCATCATCAACAATTGCTAGAATACCTTCCGACCTAATATTCACTTTTTCTGAATGGATTGAAAAATATATATCGTCAAAATGCAAATATGCTTTTAAAGTAAGATCGGTCTTATCTCCAACATCGGCAATTTTAATATTTTTAATTGTTAATTCCACACCTGTTTTTTTTCCAGAAAGTTCCGTTACCTCAATATTTTCACCCGAAGTGTTAGGTAAAAATTGAAGTTTATTAACAACAGTTTCATTATCAACTTTCAGACTAAAACGTAGTTTTTGATTTTCAAATTCAGTTTTCGAATAACCATAAAGGTTTACTTTTATTGCAATGGTTTCTTTTTGTCCATCTCCAAAGTCACCTTCCACGGGATAAAAGTCGCCAGATTGAAGCGTTTGATTTTCTTCAGGATGTAGCATTTCTACCAATTCGAACCCATGCATATAAACCCCTGTATTAATAATCTTGAGATTAGTTGTTGCTTTCGAAGTATATTCTTCGCCATCTCTTATTACTGTAACATCTGACATCAAATTTGTCTTGTGTAGTCTGGGTATATCTTCATAAGATTTATTTGCGTCCATTCCATTTTCAAACAAACGAGAATAAAATGATTTTGCGGCTCTACTTGCATCATCGGTATTCACAGAATTCGTCCAATGAAGAAAATGACCATTCTTATGAATTTGCCTCATTGAGGCAGTCATATCTGCTAGCTGTCCCATTTCACAAGCCGAAAAATACCAAATCTTGTTTGCTAGTCCGCTACCATAAAAATGATCGAAAAAAGTACTTCGTAATAGAAAAGACTTCGTAGAAATAACTACAAGCCCCTTATAACCATTAGAGTTTATATATTTTAATGCCTCTGAAGCCTTTCTATATCCATGTTTTATACCTGTTGAAAGTATGCTTCGACAATCTTTTTGACCTTGACTATCGGCTTTATTGATATCGCCTTTAACGACAACTTCTATGTTTCCACAGAAATTTTTTCCGTGTGTACTTACGTGCACAATATCGAATTGCGCCCAATCTTCAAAATCGTTTAAACTAAAATTTTGTTGCCTAACCGAAAGATTAGCCCGATAATTCTTATTCCTTTTAAAAATATCATTGATGTGATAATAATCATCGTCAATACCAAATTCAGCCAAATACGGAGATATTAATACTGCTTTTTTAGTCTGTCTTCCCTCTTCTCCACGTTGGCTTCCCACAACATCCACCTCCTTATTTTCTTCTGAAACAATATTATATGATGAATTGATTTTAGAAAACAGAGCAATAGTATTAATCTTTTGTGGCAATATTGAAACGTTGCCAGAGTTTTTTGATCTACGTACCGTTTTCGAATTAAATTCAATAAGCATTGGAACACTCCCCTTCATGAAAAAAAGTATATCTGTTTCATTGGTCTGAACCAAAGTAGAATCTGGAAAAATTTTCAAAATTTCTGCTATGGAGTTTCCATTGTCAGCGAGCTGTTGTCCTTTTGTCATAAGGTTCCAACTTAATTCAAACGCCTCTTCCAAAATGATTTCGGAATGCATCAAATCATTTAGAGGACGATTACTTTTTTTTACATCTTCTCGATTTTGGCAAGAAAAAAAAGCAGCAAATAATATTGGTGCTATAAAAAAAGGAACAAAAGAGGTTCTATTCATCTTAAGGTTAATAACTTTCAATAGTTAGAGATATTCAAATATATTTTCTATGTTCAAGATTAGATGTCACCATTGTAACATTCTATGAAAGAAATGTAACCTAGTAGTAATATTGTTGATTGACCAGAGTTGTATATGTCGCTCTAAATAGAAAATAGTAGTACGTGATTTCAAATTGCCTATAACAACTATAAAAATAAATTTAATGAGAAAAACTCCGCTTCCCCAAGCGGAGTTTTTCATCCCCAATACACCATAAAGTAGGTTAAGTTGTAAGATTTATACTTTTAATTATGTATAAGCATTGAGATTCTTTGTTCAAGTTGTTCTATCTTTTCTTGTTGTTCTTGAATTGCCTTTACCAGGTGTGGAATAAGCCCTGTATAATTCACCGCCGTAAATTCTACTTTATCGTGTTCTTTTTCAACACCCGCTTCTACTCCTTCTTTACTTGATGGAGGTTGAATCGATCTTTTTATCAATTCTGGATATAAAGTGGCAATTTCTTCAGCAATAAAACCGGTTTGTCTACCTTCGGGTAAATGCATAAAATCATACGTATCTGTTCTATAATTATATTGTTTTACATTAAGTTTATTTAATTTTTCAATGGCGGTTGTGAGTGGTTGAACATTATTTTTTAATTTTCTTGCGGAAGGTAAATAAGAGCCAGATGTATATACATCTCCATTAAAATAACCTGCATACTGAACTATAGCCAGAGGACCATTGGTTTCACCATAAACCGCATAAGCAAAATCCCCCGCTTCATTAGTGACTAAATTACGCGAACCATAGGCACCACCTGCTGTTCCAAAGGTTTTGATCGCATTATTATAAATACCGTAAATAGGAGATTGTAAACTACCATTATATTCGTTAAGTGCGTAGTTATAAATACCCGTAACTCCTCCCGAATTGGTTGACAGACTCTCTTTTTCAACTCTATTAGAAACCCCGTATACACTAGCAGTACCTCCTCCGGTTAGGGTTAAATAATTTCCAATTCCTTCTCCCCCATCTGTGCCACTTGCTATTTTACGAACGTAAAATGCCGTAGTACTATAGGTAGCATTAGTATCATATACTTGTTGAGTACCATTTACGGTAAAATTATTGTTGTCAAATTCTCCGTACAATAAAGGAGTTGCGGTATTAGAGTTGTCTATGTACAATCTGTTGTTATAATTTATACCCGAGCCAGCTTGATAACCAATAACCACATTTCCTGAATTGGTAGAATTTGCCAGAGCACGTCCAGCCTGATATCCAATAAACACATTGTTGCTGCCATTTACATTGCTTCCTGCACCACCACCATAAGAAGTATTGTCGTTCCCTATCACATTTTCCCGTAGGCTTCCATGCCCCATGGCTGTATTTCCTGCACCAGTGGTATTTTCTTGTAGGGCATGGCGCCCTACAGCATTGTTAAAAAATCCAATCGTGTTTTCTCGCAATGCCAATGCGCCAACAGCAATATTGTTACCACCAGTTGAATTTGCAAATAAGGCTTCAAAACCCAATGCCACATTATCGTTTCCCGAGCTATTTGTAAAAAGTGAATTTCGACCTATGGCAATATTTTGAGCTCCATTTATATTGTTAAAAAGAGCTGTATACCCAATACCCGTATTATAGCCTCCATTGTTGTTAGTAAACAACGCCTGAAACCCTAGCCCGATGTTTCCATCAGTAGTATTATTAAAAAGTGATTCATAACCTATACCAACATTGAATGCCCCAGAAACATTTGAATTAAGAGTGCGATAGCCTATTCCTATATTTTGATTGTCAGTTAAATTATCATTAGCACCTGCGCCCATGCCAAGAAAAATAGATGAGCCGTTATTAGATCCATCATTGTCGGAACTGCCATCTAACAATTCATTAATCGTTTTTGCACCTGTTGCCAATTGCCAAGCTCCCAAGGTATTATCCCAATAATAAAACCCTTTACTAGGAGTTCCATTACCCGTAACAAAGACCATCATCCCGTCTTGAAAAGCCGTTGGCGGTGATTGTGGAAAGTCGTCTATTTTTGGAATAAGTATTCCATCTGTATTCTCAGGTGAGGCTTGATCTGTTGATCTAATATCTAGCTGCGATTGTGGATTTATTGTTCCTATACCAACTTGTGAAATAATCGTGTTTACCGAAGTTGAAAACAACAAAAGAAACAGAATATTTTTAAACATGACAATGAAATTAATTTACTCTATCAAAAGTAATAGCTATCAAAAGAAAGGGTTAGTAAAATTGTAACAATGGCTGTGCCATATGTAACAAAAACAAATTAGAACAAAATTTATTAACAATTAAAAAAGAGACAACATCCAATTTACCCTTCAGTTGCCTCCCTCAATTAATTTTAAAAAACGTTTTGTTAGCCTTCTATTTTATCAAATATTAAAGTTGCACTATTATCAGAATTAAATGTTTCAACATATTCTTCTAAACAACTTACAGAGATCGCTATAACAGCTAATTATAAAATTTTGACCATGAATAGTAACCACAATTTTTGACTCAGCCTTTAGTTATTTTCTAATGGTTCACATCTACTATCCCAATTATAGGGTAAGTATTTTTTTTTACAATCACCCTCCTCCATAAATTTCTTCACAATGGCTCCAAACATCTCTTATGTCCATTAATAATAGCGCAGTTCTATTTCCCATTCTCTCTCTAAATTCATTTTTCTCGTCCGCAGAACAACCTTCAGCATTATCTAATGCGATAGATATATTTTCAATATCCAAAATATAGCTATACGTTAATTCTCTCTTTCTTAAACAATTCTCTAATGACTGCTGGTTACCTTCACTGTCTGGTAGCCCCAAGCGATCCTGAAAAGCATCCTCCAAATCATTTAATCGATTCGTAAACTCTACATCACAATCGGTTCGTCCTAAACTCTCAATTTCATCTTCAGTACAGGAAACGGAGATTGTTAAAATTCCAATTAAAATAAATTTTATAATTTTCATAGGTATGTATTTATATTAGACAAAGGATAATTTAAAGTGTTCATTAATCAACTAGATTTTAGCTTTGGTGGCGTATCAAACCCACGCCAATTATTTAATCACCCACCTCCGAAAATTTCTTCACAGCGGTTCCAAGTGCTTTCCATGTCCTCCTCCAAATCCTGAATTCTATCACCAATGCGTACATAAAAACCTGATATTTCATCACCAGTACAACCCTCTTTGGTCTGATTTTGGGTATTTCTCAATCGAGTTAAATAACCTTCCGTAAATAGCTTCCTATTTGAACAAGCTTCTAACGACTGCTGATTCCCTTCACTATCTGGCTGAATCATCAAGTCTTGGTAATCATCCTCAGATTGGTCTAAAAAATTTGTAAATTCAACAGCACAATCTGTCTTTCCAAGTTTTTCAACTTCATCTTCAATTCCACAGGACACTAAAATGGTTAAAACGAGGAGTAAAATCAATTTAAAAATTTTCATAAGTATGTATTTATGTTGGACATAGAATAATAATATTCTTTGGCTAAGACAAACCTATAAAAGGGATATTTACCAAGGTTTCATATAAGTAACAATCTTTGTAACATATGTAACAAGTATACTTAATTACGGTATATACTAAGCATAGAAGTGCGCAAGGTTAGCTCTCACCGAATGAAAGTAACCCTCAACTAGGGGTACAATAAAATGAATGTAGATTTTGCGAAAACTTATAGTATTGAGGCGATGGTATTTTTCATTGTCTCCGCCCTATCCTGGACTTGTTCCTCAGTCCAACCAATTTTTATTAAGGAAGAAATGGTGCGGCTTATCCAAGCATCACTTTTTGAGAAATCGGTTGCGTTTAGATCCTGCATCTGATTTTTCACTTCGGAAGGTAGGTTTCCAAGTGACTTAAAATTTCGAAAGTGTTCCCAACCATTGATATAATGCCAATTATTCGTGTACCAGTAAAAACAAGCGTCTACACCAGCTTCGGAAAGGATTTTATGGGCTTTTTTTGTAAGTTCTTCTGAAGGCAAAAAGAAATTCAAGAACGAATAATTTTCTTCCCCTCCTTCTGGAACTCTTCTGAATGTTACTCCTTCAACCGAAGCTAAGGCTTCACGAAGAATGGTGTAATTTCTTTTTTGAATAGCTAAAATAGCATCCAGTTTTCCTAATTGAGCAATCCCTACGGCCGCGTTTAATTCAGAAATACGAAAATTATACCCCAATGTAGGATGTGTCTCGGCTCCGCGATCATTTCCGAAGTGATCGTGACCGTGATCCTGATATTGATCTGCGTGGATCGAATATTTTTCAGAATTGGTGATAACTCCGCCGCCTTCACCACAGGTAATTGTTTTTACATAATCGAAAGAAAAACAACCCAAATCTCCAAAGCTTCCCAAAGGTTTTCCTTCATAGGTTCCGCCCAATGCCTGACAAGCATCTTCCAGTAATATTAGTTTGTGAGCATCGCAAATAGCTTTTAGCGACTTTAAGTCTGCCATAGAACCACACATATGCACTGGCATAATACAACGCGTTTTTGGAGTAATTGCCGCTTCCACAGCTTTTGGGTCCAACGTTAAAGTATCGTCAATATCAACCAAAATAGGAACTGCGCCAAGGGCAATAATCGATTCGAAACTAGCGACAAAAGTAAAAGTTGGCATTATCACCTCGTCCCCTGCTCCTATTCCAGCCGAAGCCAAAGCAACCGTAAGGGCAGAAGTTCCACTAGAAACTAGTTGACAATATTTGGAATCCATTCTTTTGGCAAAAGCCGATTCAAATTCTTTGGCTTTCCAATGTCCATTTCGCATCCCGTCAAAGCCATAGCGCATAAGTACACCACTATCTAAAACATCATTTACTTGTTTGCGTTCTTCGGCTCCAAATACTTCAAATCCAGGCATATTTCTTATTGGTTATGGGTAAAAATAATAGTTCAATAGGTAATGAATATCATTGTCTTCATGCTTCATCGCTCACTCATCACAACTCATAGATACCCGCCAAAGATAAAGGTTGCGTAACAATAGTGAAAGGAAGAAGTGACAAGATTAAGGTATATCGATCACAACTTCGTCCACCCCTCTTCTTACTTTTTCTAGGCCCGAAAAGAAATCATCTTCGGCACGGTATCCAACCGCAAGGACCAAAACCGATTGCAGTCCCAAATCTTCAAGTCCCAACAATGCATCATAAGCTGCTGGCTCAAAACCTTCTATGGGGCAAGAATCGATACCCTCCAAAGCAGATACCGTTAGCAAATTTCCTAATGCTAAATAGGCTTGCTTCGCCATCCAGGTTTCGATCGTCGTTTTAGATTTAATAGAAAACTCGTCGATAAGAAAGCTTTGAAAAGGATCTAAAATGGTACGTGGTGTATTCCGAGTTTCTTCAACCAAATTAAAATAGTCCTTAATATATTTCGAGTCCATGCTACGTTCTATACACAATACCAGGACATGCGAAGCATTACTCACTTGTTCTTGATCCATTGTAATTGGCACTAATTTTTTCTTCATTTCCGAATTCCCAATAACGACCATTTTTAAAGGCTGAAGACCGTAAGATGTAGCCGTAAGATTAAATGATTCTTTTAAGACATTTAATTTTTCTTCGGAAAGAATTTTGGAACCATCAAATTTCTTTGTGGCGTAGCGCCATTTTAATTGTTCTATAATATCTGTAGCCATATATCTTAGTACCTTTGTGAAACACTGCAAAAGTAATCAACTCGTTTTTATTTTTTCAGAAACAAGCATAGTATAAAATTATCAACAAAAAGCAAGTCTCTATGACCGATATCGAAGAATTAAAAGATAAAAGTGAAACTAGAATCTTTAAGGCAGTGTTCCCAAATACCACAAATCATTACGACACACTTTTTGGAGGGACTGCCTTACATTTGATGGACGAAGCTTCTTTTATTTGTGCAACGCGTTTCAGTAGAAAAAAAATGGTAACCGTCTCAACCGATAAAATTGATTTTAGCACTCCAATTCCGCAGGGATCTGTCATAGAGCTCGTAGCTCGCGTAAACAAGGTGGGAAGAACAAGCTGTGTAGTGAAAGTAGATATTTTTATGGAAGATATGTACAGTTATAAAAGAGAAAAAGCAGTGACAGGTTTCTTTACTTTTGTAGCTGTTGGAAATGACAAAAAACCGATTGCAATTATTTAAAAAACCAAAGTTTTACGGCCATAACAGCAATCATAATCACCAAAAATATTTTTACATAACCATCTCCCTTTTTTACCGAAAGTCGACTAGAAATCCAAGCGCCTAGTGCATTTCCTAGAGCTAGAACCAAACCTATTTTAAAGTTTACTTTATCGTTATAGATAAAAACTGCCAGGGCTGCAATTGTATAGATACAGACTATAAAAACTTTGGTTGCATTGGTGCGGACCAAACTAAGGTGATGTGTATAATGCAGATAAAGAATAATTATAAACCCTATTCCAGCGTTTATAAAGCCTCCGTAAATGCCTAAGAAAAAGAAAACTACTATTCCCAGCCAAAGGTATTTTCCCGTTAGGCGTTCTTGAACTTGCTCCAAATTAGTTTTTGGCTTAAAAATGATAATCACAATGACGACTATCATAATCACCGCCAGAATCTTATTAAAAAGGCGCTCGTCAACACCTATGGCAATTTGAGCACCTAAAATACTCCCAAAGAAAGCTGAAATTCCTAAATAAAGATTGAAAGGAAAAGTACTTACTCCTTTACTTTTAAATCCAGCAGCACCCATTGCCGTTTGAACAAAAATGGCAATCCTATTGGTCCCGTTCGCTACTGCGGGAGGTAGTCCCAAAAAAATAAGGACGGGCAAAGAAATTAAAGACCCTCCTCCAGCCACCGTATTTATAAAGCCAACGGCGAAACCAACTCCTATTAAAAGTAGGTAATGATACCATTCTTCCATTGCGTAAAAATACACTCAAAAATGAATATGGCTTCGTAAAAAATAAATTAATTAAAAACATTCTTTTTTTTGAAAAAGCATCTTATATTTGCAGCCGCATTCAGGGAATACCTGATGAGGCACTCAAGGAGAAATGGCAGAGTGGTCGAATGCGGCAGTCTTGAAAACTGTTGAGGGTCACACCTCCGGGGGTTCGAATCCCTCTTTCTCCGCTGATCAGCCCGTAAACTCAATGTTTATGGGCTTTTTCATTTTTTGGGGCATAATTAGGGGCATAAAATTTCTTTTCATAATTGAGTAATTTAAACAAATATTAGTAAATTTAACTTCCGAAAGATTTGAGAAGCTTGCCTTGCTGATTCGCATACGGCTCAGTTAATTTGGAGAAAGAAATACGTTGGTTAGGTTCTCTGCTGAGTCACGCCCTACTTTTCATATACAAACTCGTTGTGGCACATTAAAAAAAACAATATGAACAAAAAAATTACACTTTCGATAGCATTAATACTCAATGTAATTTTTATGTATTCACAAAATTCCCTAAAAGAATTGACAGCTAAAAATGAAAAAGCAATTTTTTCAATATTTACTTACGATGATTTTGGTGTTCCAAGCGGTTCGGGAACAGGTTTTTTTATTAATGAAAAAGGTATTGGCATTTCAAATTTTCACGTTCTAGGTAATGCATCTAAAGCAATTATTAAAACAAGTGGTAAAGAAAGCTATAAAATCACAGAAATTTTATCTGTAAATCCAGATGCTGATTTAATAAAATTCAAAGTTGAAAATCCTGATGGTTTAGTATTTCCATATTTAAATATTAAAAATACAGCAATTAATAAGGGGGAGGATATTTTTGTAATAGGTAATCCACACGGTTTTGAAAGTACTGTGTCGGAGGGTATTATTTCTTCAATTAGAGAGGTTGACGGATATGAAAAAGTTATTCAAATTACTGCACCTATTTCACCTGGCAGTAGTGGAAGTCCGGTTATGACAATGGATGGAAATGTTATTGGAATTGCGACATATCAATACAAAGAAGGACAAAACTTGAATTTTGCTGTGTCTTCAAGTATGATTTCTAAATTATCACCAAAAATTAAAAATTTAACTGGCTATTCTAATTCCAATTTTATTGTAATAAACGAAAGGTGTCAAGATAATACAGAACTTGTTTTAAACTCAATTGAATTTAAGTCTTCAGAAACAATATTAAATTTCTCATTTACAAACGTTTCATTAGGCTATGGAGATTTTATGCTTATTTGGTCAAAAATGAATACTGATAATGAAACATTTTTTATTCAAGACCTAAAAACAATGAATAAATATTATGCTAAAGGTTCATCTATTGGAAGTTCAAGAGAAAATGGTACAACTGTCGCATTAGGAGAAACCAAAAGATTTAAAATTACTTTTCCAGAAATCCCAAAATCAGTTACGAGAATGAATATTATGGAAGGAATATCAAGTTCGTGGAATTTTATGGATTTAGATTTGAGCGATTATATAAATATCGAAAATCAAACAGTCGAAAACTATGATGTTCAATTTGCACTAACAAAGTTAGAAAACAAAGAATTTCAGAATGCACAAAGATTGCTTTCTGATAAAATAGAAACAGATAAATCATCACATTCAACTTACAATGTTATGGGAATTTTATCATATTTAATGGATAATAATTATGATGCCTTGAATTATTTAAGCAAAGCAATAGAAATAAATCCAAGAAATGATATATATTATTTTAATAGGTTTAAAGTGTATTTAGACAAAAAACAGGACTTTGATAGTGCATTAGAAGACATAAGCTATGCGATAAGCAATAGACCTAATCACGGAGATTATTATTATAATAGAGCCAACATATATATGATTAAAAAAGATTGGAAAAAGGCAAAGTCCGACTTTGACCTTGCTATAAATCTAATTGGAGAAAATTGGCAACTTTTAAAATTGAGAGGTAATTGTAAAACTTGGCTCGATGATATGAGTGGTGCTTGCTCTGACTGGAAAGAAGCTTATAAACTTACGAACTACGCTGACGATGAACTTAAGTCAACAATGAAAAAGTATTGCCGATAATTAACGTGCCACAACAATGCATAACGCAAATGGCTCGCGCCGATGGTTAATGAATGTTTTCTTTTACAAATTGAGTAAATTGTTATCTGATATTAACGAACTAACAGCTCTGCCGACTGCATCTGATTCTCACGCAGCGTCACTGCTACCAACATTTCCTTCGCAAATTTTGTCTGTCCGAATCAAGCTTTAGTCGCCACTTTCATTGTACATAGCCGTTGTTGGTAATTTGAGAAAGCATAAATCCATCTTTAAACCAAATATATAAATCCACAGAAAAATTTGAACAAAATTTATTGGACCTCAAAAAGACCAAATAGAATATCGGACTGATAAAATTCTATTTAAGTTATAAACTGATCTTATTAATTTTTTCTTCGAAGTTTTAATCTAATGGGTTTTATACCTTCACGTATGGGGTTACAGTTAAATTTTAAATTTTTAGTGTCAACAATATATTCCTCTAAATTTTTATAATTCCACTGAATATCGCCGACTTCATCAGTCAATACTAATATCTTTTTACCTAACCAACGTACATGTTTTAGCACTTCAACTTTAACTTTATCTTCAGTAATTGTTGTAACGGCTAAATTTCCTTTAATGTAAATTTCTTTACCATGTCCTTCTTTGTCAATACAATAACCAAGTTCACCATGAGTAAATTGAATATAATTTAAGGGTAGATATTTTACCATACAAAATACTTCAGTGCCTGGTTTAATTGTATAATCTATCATTTAATTAATTCTTAAAACTTCAACCTAATTTAACTTATTATCTTTTAATTTAAAAATTAAAAGTTCAATCTATATAGGTTCGAAAATAGAAAATGACAATAAAAAACTACCTACAACTACATACAATGAAAAATATCTAGGATTTTCGATGCATTAAGTTTCGTACAAATAATTAACTATCTTTAACGAAATAACGGCTCTGCCGACTACTTCTGATTCTCACTCAGCTTCGCTGCTGCCAACATTTGCTCCACAAATTTTGTCTGTCCGAATCTAGCTGCAGTCGCCACTTTCGTTAAACAAAACCGTTGGCACCATTTAGGAAATTAATGATATTAAACAGAAATAAATATTTACTTGGACTATTAATTTGTCTCTTGTCAATTTCTTGTAAGAATTCGATTGAGCAAAAAATTGTTGGAAATTGGGAGGTTAATGGCAAACATATTGGACAAATCGACACAATATCAGATAAAGGACATTCCTCTTATAATTTAATTTATGTATTTAAATCCAATGGATTTCTACAAACAGATTTTGATGCAAACAGCAGTTGGAAAATTGAAAATGATAGTATTTTAATAATTAATACTGACGAACGTATACAAGAATATCTGATAGATATAATTTCTGATTCAAAGTTTGTTTTAACTCAAATGAATAATGATATAAAGTATACTTATACATTCAATAAAATAATGGAATAACTGGAGCCAACAACGCATAACGTAAATGGCTAGCGATGATGGTTAAAAAATGTTTTCTCTTACAATTTATGTAAATTGCTTTCTGATAAAAAAAAACGGCTTTGCCGACACTTCTGATTCACACGCAGCTTTACTGCTGCCCGCAAACGCTTCGCGTTTCGGTCTGTCCGAATCTTACCACAGTCGCCATTTTCGTTATACAAATCCGTTAGTCACAAGCTATAATGAAAGATGTAGAGACTATTATTAACAAGCTAAAATCATTAAAAAGTGATAATTCTCCTGGGAGCTATACGCACATTAAAAACATTTTAGCAAATCAAATATTACCAATTCCATTTATTAGTTACAAACCTTTTAAGCTTGTACGCACAAGGAGCCATGAAAAAGGTGAAGTATTCTTTAAGAAGATTGATGATTTAACTTTTAGAAAGGATATTCTAAATATAGATTTCTTTGGTAGAGCAAATGAACCAGGACAAGGCCTATTTTATTGTAACGACAACCTAAATGAAGATACTGGTTTTTCAGAGTCGATGAACATCTATAGAAATCATCCTGATAGCACTGAAGAAATAATTACTCTCGGTGCTTGGGACGTTGATCGAGAATTAAATCTAGCTATAATTTTGCCGTCTGAATATAAGACCATTGAAAGTAGTCTGATTAACTCATCATCAAAATCATATAAATTATTAGATGATGGGAGTGACTATTACAATCAACTAAAAATTATGCTAGAGTATATAGCCGATGAATTTACTTTAGACACGATAAAAGACAATTCAAATTATAAAATCACTTGCGCCTTTGTCAATTATATCAAAGTCAAATTTCCCGATGTTGATGGAATTATTTATGCAAGTGTTAAATCGGCACTTAAAGGAGAAAATATAGTTCTTTGGGAAAATGCAGCTGAGAAAAATTTGAAATTAATTGCAGCAAGAAAAAGAACATTCAGATTAATTGGCAAGAAAGAATTTTTTGAGACGGAATATTGTGATTCTAATAATATAGACTATGACTCCGGAGAAATAGAATGGAAAACGCCAGTGGCTATTAACATATAACTCACATGGCTAGATTTGGCAAAATTGGAGTGAAGTCGGTTGAAAAAAACTATCTTTAATCTGAAAAAATAATCAAACGGCTTTGCCGAGGCTTCCGATTCTTACACTGACGCTTCCTCGTCTCTTTCCACGCTCGAAACATTTGTCTCAGCGGATAGAATCGCTGAGCGTTCCACGAGACTCCATGAGCCAATCACACAGCCGCTAAACGCGACGAGCGCTTTACAAAACCGTTAGCGGTATGTTAAAAATACGATAGCCAAATATCAATGTTAAAATAAATAAGATGAAGGAGAGCATAATTATTTTAACTGGTGCAGGTCTTACAGCTGGTAAAGAATTTTTCGGAATTACAACATCAGGACTGACTAAAGATTTTCTTTCATACAATCATTCTGAATTAACGGAAGAAAATAACTTAATATCCTTTATTTATTCAGAGTTTTGTTTTTGGAATAAATTGGATCCAAAAAAAGTTGATGATAATCTATCTCAAATAAACTTTGAAACAATATTACAAATGATCGAAGAATTGTTCTCATACATTGAGGACGCAGAAAGAACTTATCACAAGCACAAATTTCAAAACAGCGTAAAAAACACCATCTATTCTCTAAATCGTAGATTAATATTTAAAATAAATCAAGTTCGAAATCCAAAGTGGAAAAATTTATCTTACTTTTTTATTGAAAAAATGTATAACCATCTTATAGATGAGATTATCCGCCAAATTAATCCGCATAATAAAAACGCCAATAATAAAGGAATGTTAGGTTTTAAAGAATTCCTAAACTCCCAATTTGACACAGATAAATACTCAAGAAGAATCTATACATTAAATTACGATAATTGGCTTAATAATTATTATGATTACTTCGATGGATTTACTAATAACAAATTCGACTCTAAAGAGGTAATAAATAATAGAGATATTGATTGTCATTATAATCTACACGGATGTATTCTTTGGCAAAGAGGACTAATATGGCAAAAAGTTGATGAACCAGAAGAGCACAAACACATACAAAGCTTTGATGGATATACGATTTCAAGAGAAGCGCTGCTTCCTTCACCAATAATTTCTGGTTACAACAAACTAACGAGAATTAATTCAAGTCCACTGTTAGAAATATTTCATTCATTGACATCAGATTGCTTAACGGCAAATAAAATCTTAATTGTTGGCTACAGCTTCAATGACCCTCACGTCAATAATAACCTGAAATTTGCAGATAAAAGCGCGAAAATTATAATAGTTGTTTATTACGACAAGTCAAGTTTGACAGATAACACAAGTGAACTACAAAGGGTCATTTGGGAACTAAACGATATATTTGGAATACAATTTACCGAACTGAAAATTAGAGATAGTCTTAATTATACGATTGATAGTGACGATGGGCGAGTTTCTATTTTCATTAATGGAATTGGAAAAACATTTTATGAAGAATATCCCAAAATATAGTGAGAAAACCTACCGCAAACACCGTATATAATTTATTGCTAGGTCTAGCCTACTTACGAAAATCTTCGCAGGTTTTCTATTCGTTTTTTATTTGCTAAATTAGGTGCTTAAAACACGTAACAAACCAAATAGAACATCGTTAGCTGTAATTAATTTGAAAAACTCACCAGACATAAACTCAATAGAATTTGATTTAATCGAGAATGGTCTTGATTTCGTTTTATCTTCGTTAAATCCGATTGTCAAATCTACAAATCAACATGATTTAAAATATTCTATTCTTCACTTATCCGCAGGAACGGAATTAATTCTAAAAGAGAGATTGCGGAGAGAACATTGGACGTTGATTTTTAACAAAACAGACTCGGCAAATCTGAATGGTTTAAAATCTGGCGATTTTCAAAGTGTGAATTTGGACAATTTGTTAAATCGACTAGAAAATATATGTGAAATTCAATTTGAAGACAGTGAAAAGAAATATTTAAAGGAGTTAAAGAAAAGAAGAAACAGGATTGAACACTTTGAATTTAAAGAAAATGATACCGCAATAAAGAGTCTAACCTCAAAAGTACTATCTGTAATATTCACATTCATTCAAGAACATTTTCCTAGAGACACTCTGACAAAAAACAGTCAAAATCAAATCACAGAGCTTAGAAAAAAAATTGCGGATTTTGATGAATTTACAGAATTCAGGTTGATACAAATCTCGAAAGTGATTGAAAAAGAATCAAAAGATCATCATATTATTGAATGTCCAGCCTGTTATCAACATGCTTTTGTTTTAAAAGACAAATTAACCTGTCTCTTTTGTGGTTATTCAGATGATCCAGAAACGGTGGCAATTGAATATATTGAAAACATTCTGGATATAAATGCTTACTATGAAATTAAATCTGGGGGATATTTTCCTCTTGAAGAATGTTTCGAATGTGAAGAGGAAACAATGGTTGATAATAGAGAAGACTTTATATGTTTTAGCTGTCATTCGAAATGGTCAAGAGCGGATGTATTGGAATGTGGTGGTTGCGCAGATTTATTTTTAAGGGACGAAGACACTTTTATGAATATTTGTGATGCTTGTATGCGCCATAGAATTGAAAAGTTCTAATAAAATTATCAACAGCTAACGGATTTGTATAACGCAAAATGTCTCACATTGTAGATAGAATCAATTTTCGTTCAATTAATTAACTATCTTTAATTCCCATAAAAACAAACTAACGGCTCTGCCGACACTTCTGATTCGCACACTGACGCTTCCACCCTGCTACGCAGGTAGTCTAGCCGAAACTAATCAAGCACAATTGTCATAGACAATCAAAATATGACTAAATAAAATGATTATTGTGTTTTTAATATTGGGTCTAGTCATATCAATTGGCAAAATCATTGATTCTCTTACATTTAAAAAAGAGAAAGAGATTCTGTATTATAAATTCAAAGCATTTCTTGAAACAAATAATTCTCTAAAATTTCCAGAAATACATCTATTCGCTTTCCTTTTTCTCATCAATTAAATTTTAACCTTAATGTTTACTAGCATTATTTATAATATTTAGTAAATTGATAATAATAACTAACTCCAATTTAATTGATGATACCATTCCGAATCAAATAATGCCTTGTAGAAAACTGTTTGCCACCAATTTAAACTAACTGCAACTTTACTTTTGTAACAACTATTCAGATGATCTTTAACAGCGTGCGATCCACCGGTACGATAAATTTCCTTAATCAAGGACTCAATGCTTATTAATTCTACAGCACTATGTGTAGAATACAGATAGTTTAATTCAAGTAATTCTAAATGATTTTTAACTCTGTTAAACAATATTTGGTCCCATTTATCTGGCTTGCTAACGTAAAATCTAATTGATATAGGTTTCGATTGAATAACTTCAGCGCACAACCATTCTTCGCTCTCCAAATCATCATAGTATGGATGAATGAATTCATTGTCTGGACATGTTGCTGTAATAGAAAATTTAGTCCGGTTGCATGCTGAACAGGCTGGAACAATATTTATAGGGACAACAGAATAAATAGGAAAGACAGTTTTAGGTAAATAATGATCTAATGTATTTACAATGCGATGTCCACACAAAGGGCAAAGTCCATATTTTGCTGATTTCATGAGTTGATTATATATTGTTCTACCAGGGGATTCCGCATTTACCATTCTTTGGTCATAAACCTTTACCATTTCATCCTTACTTACATTTCCGTTAACTTTTGAGTGTTTCTTAATAGTGTGTAATAATAAGTTTGGTGCCTTATCTTCAAATTCATCAACAGCATTTTTTAATTCAACTTCAATATTTGTCAATCTTTCCTTTAAATCAACATCTTTGATCTTACTAATGCATAGTTTTAGCACATCAATTGAATCGAATTTCGGCTTTTCTATATTTCGCATTATTGTAATTCTCTATTATTCATAGCAGCTCTAATAATTCCCTGTGCTTCTAATCCTAGTTCACCATCTAGTTTTAAAAACACTTCTTCATAACTTAATCTTGAATCAATTGCTTTAAATAGAATTTGGTAAAATCCAGAATCAGTAACTTCAAGTCCGAAAACATCTCGAGTCAGAATTCCAACATTCTCCCCAAATGTTTCTTGAATTAATCTTTCAGCTGATAAATTATTGCCTATTCGATCGATTCTCCAAGCACATTTTTTCGGTACTTCTTGCAACACTACAGGAGAATGAGTCGCAATTAAAGCAACTCCATTTTGCTCAGACAACAAATCTGAGAGTACTCTTATGAATGATGACAACAGCGGAGGATGTAAATGAATTTCTGGTTCATCAAAAAAAACAATACTTTTTTCAACAACAGTTTCGACTAACTTAGTTACAGTTAAAAGTACAATGCGATGACCAGAACTTAATCTGTTGAAAATAGCGCTAAACTCATCATTAAGTTTATTTGATAAATCTGCGATAATACCGTCCTCAACATGCCAACTTACGAGAGTATATGCATCTATTGTTTCCACCAAATTCATCTCTTTAAAAATTGGATCAGCAGAAAGAGTAATAAGGGCAGCCCTCAATCTATGCACCTTATCACTTCGAATAATCACTTTTAGACTTTCAATTAATTCTGTTTTCAAATCAATTGTACTTTTAATGATTTCGTTTCCTTGAGAATCAACTCCTTTTAGTCCAATATAGGAATACTTTAATCCATTAAACGCAACTGATTCCGCTATCGGTTGATTCCTATCGTCAAATGCACTAAATGTAACCGATACTAAATTTGCAAATAATAGATTCTGAGGTGATTCATATGAAAAATAACCATTGATAGAATCTATGTGGTTTTGATTCAATAAAGAGTCTATCATGCTATTAATTAAATACGTCTTTCCAACTCCATTACGCCCAATTAATATCTGGATATTCGACGGAGGGTTTGAGTAAGGTACTACATGGAAATCAACTGGAGGTTTTGGTGGTAATTCATCACTCTCTCTAGGAAAATAATATGAAAACTTATACTCAGTAAGCTCTTCTCTTCCGTTAGCTAATCTATTATATTCACCCAGAATAGAACTAGAAACCATGTCCCTCATAAGCGAGGCCCTCATCACAGCTTCATCTTTAAAATTCTCAAATAAATTTAAATCAAAGCACACATCATTTAGTGCCTTATGAATAAATATTCGAACGTCCTCGCCTAAATCATTTATTCTTTTATAGTACGATTTATCCTGGCCGATTGAAAAATAAGTTTTTCCTAATTCAGAAAAAGATTCCGGTAATTCCACAATACTCTCTGGCGAGGTTTTATAATTTTCATTCTTCATTCCAACGCTTCCAATCTTTACAGCTCCAATTCTATGAGCATAACCATCGTTGTCATGATATATTAAATAGAAAAGTGTTTTAAACCCATAATCATCCCAGTTATTAAATCTTAGGTAAAATTCGTTTCTGATTGCTTTTTTCTTTATCGTATTATATAGATGAACTTTCATTTTTATTTTCAATTTATGATATCTAAAAAATTATCCATATAAATGCCCCTGAAACCCAATAAATGCTTCTCTTATTGATTTAATAGCACCTAGTTCCTTTTTAGCATCTGCAATAGCTTTGTATTTCAGTTCTAACAAATCCGGTAGTTTAGCATCATCTAGTTCGTTAACACCTTCTTTAACGTATTGATTCAACACAAAATTCAAAAACTCTTGTTGCTTGGGGTTGTAGTCCTTTAGTTGAATTTTAGCTTTTTCGGCTCGTTCTAATCTTGGGACTAAATCCTTATGATACGCAACATAAATTAACACATCGTAAAGATCGCTGTCTTTACCATGAATCATATTTCTTAAATCCTCCAATTGTGCATCCGTATATCCTTTTTCTTCGAGCTCAGCCAGAAGTTTCTTTCTTGTGTCTGGTAAGCTCCAAAGTTTACGCAATTCATCTTCGGATTTAAAAAAGTTAGGTATATCTCCAAAAAGTTGCTTAACAAACTCTTCTGCCGACATTGGAATTCCTGAAGGACTCCAAAACGATGTTTTAACAGTGGAGTCAATTTCACGCTCTTTATTATCTGAGAGTTTAATTTTGATAATTCCATTTGGTGGTTTATCACAGACACATGGGTCGTTATCACACTCAGGACATGGTTCGGGGTCAGGTTTTTCACATGTACATGGTCTTTCACCACAAATGGCACAAACTTTTGGCGTCCCAGTGCCAATTGGTAATTCTGGCTCTAAAGGTTCACCATCCCATTCCGGATCTTGGAAATGATTGTGAGCACGAGTAAAGTCAAACAAAGTAAAATAATCTTTGCTATCAAATAGCCTGGTGCCTCGACCTACAATTTGCTTAAACTCCACCATAGAATCAACAGGACGAAGTAAAACTATATTCCTGATTTCTGGTGCATCAACTCCAGTACTCAATTTTTGTGAGGTGGTAAGTACAGTTGGAATACTTTTTTCATTGTCTTGAAAATCTCGTAGGTACTGCTCTCCCATTTTTCCATCATCTGCTGTAACGCGATGACAATAGTTGGAACTTTTACTTGAAGCATTTTGATTAATTAAGTCCCTGATTAGCGCAGCATGTTTTTGAGTTGCACAAAAAACTAATGATTTTTGATTTTGATTTATCAGTCCAAGGAATTTCTTCACTCTGTATTCCTCAACTTGTTGAATTATAATTTTTCTACCATAATCACGATATGTAAAAGTATCGCCTATCTCTGCTTCACCGAAAATTATAGTATCATCTTTTGTCACCGTATATTCATCATAGTTGGTTTGTATTTCTTTTACTTTAAACGGTGTTAGGAATCCATCATTAATACCATCTTTTAACTTGTACGTATAAACAGGGTCACCAAAGTAATTGTAGGTGTCTCCGTTCACATCCCGCTTGGGTGTCGCGGTTAGACCTAATTGAACAGCAGGTGAAAAATATTCCATTATAGTACGCCAAGAACTTTCATCATTGGCACCTCCACGATGACATTCGTCAATAATAATAAGGTCGAAAAAATCGGGAGCGTATTGACCAAAATTGAAATCCTCAGGTTGCTTTTTTGAAAGTACCAAATCTTCAGACTGATCTTCAAAATCACCTTCCTTTTGAGCGTCCGTCATAAAGGTTTGAAAAATGGTGAAGAAAATACTGCCATTTTTAGGCACTGTACCTTTCTTTTTTATTTCCGAAGGACGGATTCTTACCTTTATATTCTCATCGATTATGTCAAAGGCACTAAATGAATTAAAAGCTTGATCTGCCAATATGTTTCTATCTGCTAAAAATAAGATTCTTGGACTCCTTGACGCATCACGCCTTAAATTCCATTTGGCATGAAACAACTTCCAGGCTATTTGAAAGGCAATTGCTGTTTTTCCTGTTCCTGTTGCTAAAGTCAGTAGAATTTTATCTTTTTTCTCTGAAATTGCTTCCAGTACTTTAGCAATCGCATTTTGCTGATAATATCTTGGTTGCCAAGTTCCTCCTCTATCCTCAAATGGGATTTTAAATAAGCGTTCTTTCCAATTGGCAATTTCTATTTTGTATTCTTCTTTTGGTAATGGATAGGTCATTTCCCAAAGTTCGTCTGGTGTCGGATATGTAAATACATCACCCTCTGTACCCTCATCTATGTCTATACCATAGATTTGCAATCCATTGGTAGCATAAGCATAGCGAATGTTTAACCGCTCTGCATAATCTTTGGCTTGACCTACGCCATCTGTATAGTAAAAGTCTCTTTTTTTAGCTTCAACAATACCAATTCGTCTGTTTTTGTATTCTAATACATAATCTGCAAAAAGTGGTGTAGCTCGCCTGCTTTGGCCAATTAAACGCCCTTTGGTAATAGGAAACTCCAAACGCAATCGACTGCCTTCAATAATTCCCCAACCTGCATCTCTCAAGGCAGGTTCAATTAAATCGTGTTTGGTTTGGGCTTCGTTCATAAATCTAGAAATGAGTCTTAATTATTCTATCTAAATTTCCCAACATAGCTTCTAACATTTTTGAATCATCAGTATTATAATTGTCATCAATATCACATAACTTCTTTACGATGCTAGAAATTCCAATAAGACCTTCAAAATTTTCACTCCCCAAATCTATCGGCCACTTTTTTGTCCCCTCTTTAATATTCGTAAATTGAAGACTGTAATTATCGTCAAATTCTTTCCAAAATTTTATTTGTGGTCCTTTATTTAGACCTAGTCGAAATCCCGTTTCTAAAGGTTCATCGTAAAAACAAGGTAATAATCTAAGTGTGCTCTCATCTAATTGTGCTATTAAACTTTCAATTTTATTCTCCATATTATTTATCTTATTTGAGTTCTTCAATTAATCAATTAAAATTATCACTTAAATACTTTTAAGGAAGCACTATTCCCTCAACTTCTTTATTTGTAAACTCCCCATAAATATCAATTCGAGATAGTATTTTTTTAGTTCTGTCTTGACTGAAATCATAATTTTAAGATTTAATCTTCAACAATTTCAAAGTCTAATATTCTTATCTCTAAATTATCCCCATAGGATTTTCTTAGTGCAGGAATACTGTGCCAATCACTCGCATCAAATTCAATAGTTTTCGCTAAAAACGGTCTTAATCCATCTCTGAAACCAGAGAAATACTCTTTTTCAAAATAATCAATTGGAACCCCATTTTTATCGAATAAAATAAAAATTGTTTTCAAATTCTTCACCATATATGGAAGTCCATTTCTTATGGAAATACTTAAGATACATGTATAACGAGTATCGCATCCCATTCCTTTTTGGTATTTCCAATTCCTTATTTCAATACCATCTTTAATATCAATTTCATTTTTTGCAGTTTTTGGAGAAGTGACACCTTTTCCAACGTTAAGAGGTGTTACGATATTATTGGGTTTATCCATAAGCGCTATTAAAGATGATGTTGGTATAGCAAAATTTAAATTTTGACCAGAGGTTAATGTTCCAACAGCAACACCCACAACTTGCCCATTATTATTAATTACTGGACCACCACTACTACCAGGTGATATAGGAGCGGTAATTTGAATTAAGTTTTGCCCGTCAAGAGTTCGAATACCACTTACAATACCCTCAGAGATAGTGCCAGATAGACCTTTGGGATTTCCAATGGCATAAATTTTTTCACCCACCTCAGGAGCAGAAGAATTACCCAAGGGCAACGCTTCATCATTTAATGAGGGTATTGAAAGAATAGCCAAATCATTTTTCTTATCAATTGCATAATAGCCCTCTATTTTATGTTTCGTCGAGCTATCATTAACAAACACTGAACCATACTTTGCACCTTCAATTACATGTAGGTTGGTGACCACCATACCGTTTCCTACAATAAAACCTGAACCCAAAGAAATAGGCTGCTTGTAACTATCTTCCATTACTAAAGAAACGGTTGCTGGCAAACAGTTCTTCGCTATCTCTTTAGCACTTTGAGAAAGAACTGAATTAGTTATTAAAACCAATACAACAATAACAATAATTCTATTTCTCATCCTTATGATTTTATATTGGTTTTAACTTATCTATATCTAAATAATGGTAGAGACCAATGTTATTTGATTTAGCCAATTGAATAGCCTGTGTTGTAAACTTATTATTGGTCAGAACTATACCATAATTAAGACCATAATGTGAAATCCCAGCTTTAATTTCTTGTACAGCCTTGTTTCCAATGGGTTTTGCATACTTCTTACACTGCACACCAATTCTAAAATTATTCTTCTCAATAATTAAGTCAACTCCTTGGTCTGCACCTGCTTTAGTTTTTGAGACAATCCATCCTTTTTTCTCAAAAAGACCAAGACAATAATCTTCGAATTGAAAACCTGTCATTTTTGAATCATATCCAATAGTTTTTACTCTGGTCTTCTTAGCAATTTTATCAATCTCTATCCCCAATTCATCCGTAAAATGAAACCAATTTTCCAATTCTTCCTGATTCAATCTTGGAAAAACATGATTTTCAATAAAATAGGGAATTTCCTTTTCATACCATTGTGAATAATTCACCTTCCCATAAACGTCATTGTGACTGCTTTTTTTTCTTTGCCTTGCCAATTGCTGGGCATTGCTTTTTGCGATACTAATACACTTTTTCAATACTCTTTTTTTTACTGCAATTTGATTTTCCTTTTTGTTATTATCTTTTTTCCATTCACCATATATTACAAGTCCAATTATGCCAAAAAATCCTAATATGTAAAACATCGATTCCACTCTTAGACTGATAAATGTATATAGTTTTTCACCTTAGACCAAATTTCATGTCTAGCTTCGGTTGATATTTGGGATTCGGTATGCGGCACACTACCAAAAGGAATTGCACCAAATAACTTACCAGTATAGCCAAATACTCTCCTATCGTTACTTTCATTTATCACAACATGCCTTTCGTAACCCTTTATATGATTATTTAATCGGCTCGGTGGTTTACCTAGCATCAAAGACCAGGAAGGCTCCACAAAATCAACATATTCTTTAAATAAGGGAAGGGCCAAGTCCCAATCTGAACCTTCAAAACTGTTCATGTCTGGACTTCTAAAAAAACATAAATTAGAATAATTGAGATCTTCTATATCTGCATCAAAATACTCTTTAAAAAAAGGTCTGCTTTGCGTTACAAACTTCCAGTTTCGGTCTTTATGCTTAGGTGGATAAACAGATTGCTGATCTATATTATCACCGCCCCAATTGAGACCAAAAAACAATCCTTTTCCTTTTTGAATAGGAGTTTCACATATTGCAAAATTCCAGTTTTCTTCTGGATACATTTTACGGGTGGCAGATTGCTTAAATACCACTTCTGTTTTCTTTAATAAATCATAGAAAAAATCTTCCCCATTCATATGTTGCCTAGCAGTTTTCACACCTCAACCTCTTTATTATTTAACTCCCCAGCAAAGGCTTTTTGAAGAATGGATTTCTTGAGTTCTTCAAGTAAATTTAATTTGTTGAAATATTTATTTTCAACAAAATCCAATTTCAATTGTAATTGCTTAACCTCTTTACAGATTTCTTCTTGAATTGAAATGCTCGGTAACAATATGAACTCTTCTTCATAGAAATTTGGTTGTATCCGTTTATGCCCAACCGCACCACTCATAAGACGTTCACCTTTTTCCCTAAAAGTATCCCTATTCAAGAAAAAGTATAGAAATTCGTTTATTAATAATGCTTTATTCGTTCTGAAAGGAATGTATTCACTAGATCCAAAGCCTATTCCATTTTCCAAATCTTTAGCAATACCTAATTTTCCATTTTCGAAACAAGGTGTAATTTTTGCTAAAACAACATCTCCTTCTTCAAAATACACATAACCTGAATAAGCTTGTTTTAAGGTTTTTGTTTCTCCTGAATTAAAATACATTTGATTTACTTCTAAATATTTCATTGGAACAAACGAAATTAAATCAGATTCATTTAATTTTTCTTTTGACAACTTCTTGGGTGGTTTAATCTCACAAACCTCAGCCAACGTCTTCTCTTCCCACCCCTCACCTTTTTGGTTAAAGATGTTATTGAGTTTTGATTGAAACAGCTCTTTTGCATTTTCAATATTTTTCTCAATATTGGCTTTGGCTTGGTCTATGGCTTCAAATGCTTCGTCTAATATGGCAACGATTTGTTGTTGTTCTGGAAGTGGTGGGATTGGGATTGGCATATCCTTAATCATACCAACTTTCAAAAATCTTGTATTGGCACCAAGTGATTGGTTTTTGAAATTCAATAAATTAGCTTCCATTTTATGTTTTAGATAAACATATAAAAGCTCTTCTTCATTATTTATGGTTATAACATATGTTCTTTGATAAGCATTAAACTTTCCTTTATAATGTTTGACATTGAAGTCTCCACTTGCATTATTACCAGCTAATAATATTGCTTCACAATCAAATGCATAAATATCGATATTGAATATTTCTCTTGAGCATGTAAAAAAAGGAAAATCGCCATTTTCTACCATTGCATTAGCATTCAACTTACCTGTCTTAATAGTTGTTAAATCACCAAGGTTTCTTTCTTCCCAATCTTCTCTCATATCAACTCTTTAATAGATTGAAGAATAGAATTGGTTTCAACATCCAAATTTTCCATTTCGGTTAATATATCTTCTGGGCTACGTAATGGTGCTTCCTCTGGTGTGTTTGGGTTTTTTACGCTTAAGTCATAAGTGGCTTCATCAACCTCTGCAACTTTAAGGTTCCAAGACTTTTCACTTTCGGATTTAATAGCCTGTAGCTTAACAAATTCTTCTAAATCTTTATCATTAAGCGGATTGGTTTTACCCATATTCCGCCCAGGATCCATCTGGTAAAACCAGATGGACCTTGTCGGTTCTCCCTTTTGAAAGAACAAAGTCACCGTCTTTACACCAGCACCCAAAAAGGTGCCACCAGGCATATCTAATATGGTATGTAGGTTACAACTCTCTAACAATAAATGCCTCAAAGCCACAGAAGCATTATCGGTGTTACTTAAAAAAGTATTCTTGATTACAATGGCTGCTCGCCCCCCTGTTTTTAAAGACTTAATAAAGTGCTGCAAAAATAGAAATGCGGTCTCACCTGTCTTTATATCGAAATTCTGTTGTACTTCCTTTCGTTCCTTTCCTCCAAATGGTGGATTTGCAAGTATTACATGGTAACGGTTCTTCTCTTGGATATCCCGTATGTTTTCACCCAAGGTATTGGTATGGATAATGTTTGGGGCTTCTATACCATGAAGAATCATATTCATGATACCAATCACATATGCCAAGTTCTTTTTCTCTTTACCGTAAAAGGTGTTTTCTTCTAAAGTCTTGAGATTGTCAGTGGTTTTGTCCATCCGCTCATACATGTATTCATAAGCTTCACACAAGAAGCCACAGGAACCCGCTGCACCATCGTACACTTTCTCACCAATCTTTGGGTTCACCACATTAATCATGGCTCTAATAAGCGGTCTAGGTGTGTAATATTGCCCACCATTACGACCCGCATTACCCATATTCTTAATTTTCGATTCGTAGAGGTCACTTAACTCGTGTTTATCATTCGAAGAACGAAAAGGAAGCTCATCGGCATATTCCAAAATGTCTCTAAGAATATAGCCGCTATGTATTTTGTTTTTTAATTCAGAAAAAATTTCACCAATCTTGTATTCGATAGTTTGTGGGTTGTCTGCTGTTTGCTTAAACTTTGACATATAAGGAAACAGTTTTCCATCTACAAATTGGATAAGATCGGGACCTGTCGTGGCAATGTGATGGTCTAACTTGCCATCTTCATCCTTCGGCATTGCCCAATTTGGCCAGCGATATTCTTCATCTAATATGAAATCGTAGGTTTCCCCTTTTAGTTCAGCTTCATCGGCTTTATCTTGTTCGAGTTCATCTAAGTATTTTAAGAACATCACCCAAGAGGTTTGCCCTATATAATCTAATTCGCTGTCGGCCCCAGCATCTTTATATAAGAGGTCGTCTATGTTTTTGAATGTTTGTTCGAACATGTATTGTTAATTGGGTTTTGGTAAATGTAAAATGAACTTTATGAATATCCTCGAAGGATAATACAAAAGTTAATTAATTAGGGAGAAAAACGAAGTTAATAATATTATTCATACCACGATACTAATATCCTGGAATTGTAAAATATAAAGTTCGTGGTTGCAATAATTATTAATTGCTTCAATTAACTTTATTTTCAATCTAAAACCTATTAATCATCAATTATCATTTGATTAAATTTCAGTTGCAATTTTTATTATAAATTAGTTGCAACTAAATTTATTTTGGTTGCAACTAAATTGCAACCATCTTTAATAGTCCAATTTTAGGGAGGTTCACGGGTTAAAACAAAATAACCTCTCCTAGTCTTATTGTTGCAACTATATATCCAAACCATTGCAATTTGGTTGCAATATGAGATTAGACTGATTTTGTCAAACACTCATGAATATTTATGTGGATTTGTTGACAATTACTAGAAATACCCATTTTCAATGGTTAAATTGAATCAACAAAAATTCAACAATTACAAATAAATGATTTGTTGAAGTTATGTTGAAATTTAAATTTCAATATACACTTGTTGCAACATATTTTAACTCCTTTGTTCAACAAATCAACAATTTTTAATGAACTCTTTTTCAAAAGTATAAAACCTCCCTTTTTTATTCTGTTTTTCAAACTGATATTCGTTCGAATGTGGTATAAGTGATTTATAATACCAATTATAACTACTATTAATACTTTTAAGTTTCCAACGATCCAATATTTGTCTAATGGCACCTCTACTAATCTTATAATTGGATTTAACAAATTCTTCCCCTATGTCACCTATTGATAAACAAATTGTGTCAGTCTCAAAATCTTCAAACATTTCTTCTAGAATTAATATTAATTCCTTCTCGGCATAAAATTTTGTGCCGTTTACTAATTTATCTAATGCCTCAGTATATAATTGGCTTTTGGTAAACCACATACGAGATTTTTTTGGTGAAACGACTTTTCTTTCTGAGATATATTTTACGACATAAGGAAGTTCTTCAACCAATTTATCCATTAAATTAGGATCGTTTAAGCCCAGCACAGGTATCTTTCGGACCCAATATCTAATTTCATTTCGATCTATAAGGATAAAATTAGTTTCATTGTTAGAACATAAAATGAACTTACCAAAAAAACTAGATTCTACTTTATCCTTTCCCTTGGCCTCAGTCTTATAACTGGCGGCTGTAGACAAATTCTTAATACGCTCACTATCTTCACGCTTATCTAATAACACTTCATCAATTGCAATGATTAATTTCTCAGACCAATCGGAGTTAAATCGACTTCGAAAGTCCTCATTTTTATTAATAGTCATGTTTCCTTCGAAAACAAGTTTCAACCAATTTAAGAAGGTTGTTTTTCCAGTATTTCGTTCTTCGCTTACAACACAAAGAATTGGTAGAATCTGTGTTGGATATTTCCATAGAATTGATAAGTAATCCAACCCTATGTCATATTGTTCACCAAATACGTGTTCTAAAAATTCTAAAGTTTTTACTATCTTCTTTGGGTCAAATCGAACATTTAGATCGTGACTAAGAATTTTATATTTATTATAAAATCCACCTATTTCTTGTTCATAATTTTGATGGGATGGAACAACGACATAACCTTCATATTTTGGTATATCCTTCAAAACCTCCTTTCCGTGATCATCAGTAATGGTGTGCTTTTTCCAACCAATGATTTCTGAGTGGGTACTGCCGTCAAGGCAGGGCTTATCAACTTTCTTGTAATACTCTGTTCCAATTCTTAGATATTTCATCGCCCAAGATTAAATCGTTGTACAGCATATTTTGAAGGGTCGGAATCTTCATAAAAACTCACAAAGATCATGACACCATGAAGTTCGCTATCTGTTTTATAAAATTCGTTTATGGATTGTTCGAAATTGACATTACTTATCGAGGGCATTTTATATAAGTTTGACTTCAAAAATTCCAAACCACAAAGAATTTCCAGAAGAAAAGATTTTTCTTCATTCGTGGTTCTACCAAACATTAATCTTTGATTTAATTTGAATTTGACTTTATCAATAAGACTTTCGAAATACGGATATACACTTTTGTAAGTTCTCATCTTCGGTATTTTAAAGATTTAACTTCCTTTAAAGATGCTTCCAACTTTTTACGATTGATAATAATTCTATTACCAATTCTTTCAGCAGAAATCAACCCACGTTTAATGTAATTCCTAACAGTTAGTTCTGAAACGTTAAGAAACGTTGCGGTTTCTTTTACCGATAAGTTTTGATTGAGTTTTTCATTGCCCTCTTTTTGAAAATAATATTCCTTAAGAGATTTGTCGACGGAGGTCTTTACTAAAGCTTCGAGATCCTCCTGTTTTGTTATAATTAATTTCATACTCAAAATTAGAGAGGATCTATAAGGCTTAAAACAAACTGGAATTAGAACAGCTGTTAAAATTACAATGTTATATTTGACTGAAATTCAATTAGATGTGGGTTTTTTCCGTGATAATAATTGCAACTGCAGTTTTTTTATTTACTGAATTTCTGCAGTTTTATCATTCGATCTATATTAGATTTAATAAAGTGACGATTTTCTGAAGGCTCTTCGTCTAATTTTTCATTAAGTCTAATAATAGGTTTTGCTCCTTTAATACTAAAATCCATGAAATTTTCATGACTCGTTTCTACTTTAAACGTTTTAGCAAGAGTAGAAAGGAAATCTTCTCTGTTCCTCAACCAGAAATGGTTTTGAATTAGTTGAAGAAGATATCCAAATTCAGGAACTTTTAATTTCGAATTTATTAAGCAAAGCTTTATGATTTGCGAATCATCTGGATATAATGAATGGCAGAATTTTCCAAAATTCATTTTATCTACAAAAAGATTAAATTTTTGCAACAAATTATACAATGTTCCTACTGATACAACATTCAAGTTGAATTTGTATTTCATAAACAAATCATTTTCTCGCAAATAGTCATTCTCAAGGTTATTTATTTTAGCCTCTAATGTAATTATATATGCGTGTTCAAAAAAATCGCATTCAACAATATTCCTTTTAATATTTTCTTCCTCAGTGAATTTTTTTTGGATTTTTGGAAGGTTAATTACTCTTAAGCAATAATCTATTTCGCTAAGATTATTTTTTAGTGCTGTAATAATTTCATCAAAATTCTCTTTGCCTTTATCATAGTAAATAAATGCACAAATTTTTTCTAAAAATTCGTTTGTTTCGTGATAAGTGATATAGATACTATAGAGAGGAGATTTCGCTAATTCAAATAATCGATTCTTAATATTTATATATTTACTTAAGGCCAGTCGATTATATTCATAATCAAATTGATAATCATAGGCCTTAAAACCTCCCTGTAACTCCAAAGTCGTTTCTATAAAGTTAATTAAGTAGGCGTCGTATCTATTTTTAGCTTGATTTTTGGCTTTATTAACTGTTGAGTTCAAAACTTTCTCCAGATCGTTTACTCCAAATCTTTTTTTAACTAGTTCTAAATACTCCATATCAATCCCAAGCTTTATTCATTTCTTCCTCTCTAATTCGTTCAGAAAGCTTTATATACTTTTTAAAATTAGAGAAATTTTTGTGTCCTGATATGCTCATGACTATATCGGGGCGCATACCTTTTTCTAAAGATAAAGTAATGAAGGTTCTTCTTGCAGTATGGGTACTAATCATATCATACTTAAAAAACTCCTCCTCTATTCTATCTTTTCCAATGAAAGACGTTTTAATTATCTTTTCTGTAAATCCAACCTTTTCACATACTTCTTTAATATAGTCTCTAAATTTTTGAGCACTTATCATTGGTAAATTATAATCATACTTTTCAAGTACAGTTTTCGAATATTTATTAAGTGGAATTCCTAAGTTAGATTTTTGCTTCTGAGTATTAATAAATATTTGACCATTACGAATGTTCTTTTCATTTATTCGTGAATAGTCGGAATAACGCATTCCTGTCGCGCAACCAAATACAAAAACGTCCCTTACTTTTTCTAATCGTTTATTATTCGTTAAATCAAAGTTCCATAAAATGTTCAGCTCTTCACTTGAAAGTGCAATTTCGTCTGTCTCGCTCGAAATCTTTTCAAATCTTTTAAATTCAAAATTGGTGTGATACTTCTTATTTGCTGACCAATTCATAAATGTTTTAATAAATCCAATATTGCGCCCTAGGGTATTATTCTTATGTTTTAATACTTCTCGACTAAACTTTACAAATTTGACATAGAATTGGTCATTAATAGACCTGAAATTAATTTTGAAACCAGTACTTTCAGTAAAATTAGTTAATACAGTCTTTATGTTTTCATAACGCCTCGTGGTATCAACAGTAATCTTGCCTAAATCTTTCTTTTCACGAATAAATTCATCAAAGACAGCAAAAAATGAATTGGGTGATACAGAAGCCTTTTTAAATTCGTAATCCAAATCGGCTCTTATTAAATCCACATCTAGATCCAAATTTTGCGCCTCTATTTTAGTACATATTAATTGAAAAGCTTCACCATAACGTGAAAGTTGATTAATCACAGAATTGATTTGCATTGCTTCAGTAGACTTCCCTTTTAGTTTTACTGGAAACTGATTATCAAAATCCCAATGCTTTGGATGAATTTTTTCTCCTGTAGAATATTTGAGGTACTTATTTGCTCCTTTGATACTTGCCCGTAGATATATCAAAGTTGGACTATTCTTTTTAGTATCTTTTAGATTAAATGTATAAGAGTAATTCATACTAGGGGCATAATTAGGGGCATAATTTTGTTCTAAACCCCATTAAACTGACTTTATAACCAAATATAAGAATATAATGTTAATAGGACTTAACACTACTATTTATAGTTATCAACAGATAATTAATGGTAAAAGGTTCGAATCCCTCTTTCTCCGCAAAAAGCCCTGTTATCTTAATGATAACGGGGCTTTATTTTTTAAGTTGACAGAATAGTTGACAATTCCTATTTATTTAACTAAGCTCTTAATTGTTAAAAAAACGTTTTAGATAATTAGAGTCAACTAATTCATTCTCATCACCAAAAATTATATCCATAAAATCTGGAACAATCTCTTCCTCTTTTAAATTTATTTTGGGTAATTCTATTTTATATTTCTCATTTATAAAAATTATCAATTCGTTCATCAATTTACTCTCTAATATTTTCTCTTCAATGATTAAAGCTATTTGTTTATTTACTAATTCAAAAAGAGAAGCCCTAATATTTATATTAAATCCAGAAACATAGCTTCTAATTAACATAGCTAAATTATCGATATATTTAACTGATATGTTTTGATCTACTATTCTTGAAAATGGATTAGTAATTTTATCTAACAGACTATACTTATCCCAATTATAACAAAGAGATAGATTATTTGAAATTTTTGGATCTTTATTTAAAATTTTAATAGTTATATAACCTCCAACAGTATTAGTGACCTCTGAATAGGGTGTGTCTGGTAATACTATTGGAACATTCTTTCCGATTCCAATTAATTTTAGAATCACATTATTAACGAGAAACAGACAATCGGTTAAACTATTTGTTAAGTTCCATTTTTGTTTCAACTCATCCATTATTATCTCAACCACATCATTTTTAGACTTGAAAAATGATTCATTAAACAGCACTTCAATTTCATCATATTTCTTCTTTTTCATAAACTCATCCTCTCCATTTGTTGAAACATAACCTAATTCAAATTCATTGTCTTTTTGCCTTATAAAAATTGCTGTTGCATCAATCTTTTTGTTCTTATCAATAAACTTTTTTAAAAAAACTAATTTATCTGCATTTTCACTTAATAATAATCTATTAAGTAGGTTTTCATACTCATCGTACTGGAAGACATTTCCATCATCACGTTTATAACACCAACTCCAATTTCCTAAAATACCTATTACAAAATCTTTAGATACTCTATTAACTTTAAGATGAGTAGTACGCCTAAATCTTCCTCTTGATAAATCTCCTGAAGATAATTGTGTGTCACCACCAATTATTGCAAATTCAGGTGATATACAGCCTATTATAAGTGTCATAATATTAATTTTTTTCAACTATTCTCAACAATCTCAATTTCCTCCTCCGTCAACTCATATAACTTATACACCATAGCATCTATTTCTTTATCTGTTTGGTCTATTTGAGTTTGTAATTTTTGTGCTTTTATTTGTTCTTTTAAGAAGAAATCTTCCCATTCTCCTTCTTCTTCTAAGGATAGTATAATTTTCTTCTTTTTCAACTCTTTTATGAAATCATTGAAATTTAGAAAATACCAATCTTCTAATTTTTTGGTCAGTTTTTCAAATTCAAATTTCCTTTGTAATGTTCTTTTGAATCTTTGATTATTTTCTTGCAATTCAGAATTTAATAAAAGCATTAAATCACTTTTTTTAGCCAATATGCTTTGTTCATTCTTATCTATTTTAATTATTGGAAACTCCCTGACATCTTCAGGATAGATACTAGAATAAGCACCTTGAAGCGTATCAGTACTTAAAAATTTACTGAAGTAATATGTCGTTAACTTAGAACAAAGTAATGCTAGAATAAATTTTTCATCAAAATTAAATGACAAGTTTATATCCCATCTTTTGTCAGGCTTCTGATAAATTAATATTTCATTTGACCATCTTACGAGATGCATTATGCTATCATTCGTATAATATTTTTCCTTATCTAAATATGCAATTATAGAATTATTATTTCCGCTAGTCCTTCGTAATAACAACTTTGTGCTGTCAAATAATAAATTAAATTTTGGCCTATGAAAATATTCCTTTTTCGATTCATAATCCATGTATTGGTTTTCAAATAATAAAGAATATCTCTTTAAGTTTGAACCAATAACATACTTTTTGAAACCATTCGTATATTCATTAAATATTACATCATCTTTTTTAAATTGAATAGGACTCCCAGCCTTTGAATGAGCAACTACACCAACATTAATACAAAATAACTCTCCTAATTTAAATGACTTTGCAAGAATTTTATTAAAAAGCAAAATATCATCTTTTGAAACGCTTGTTTTAAATGTACAATTTTTCAAAGTTTTGAAGAATTGCTGAGGTATAAAGGTTCCTACATCGTCAATACCATGTTTTATTCTAACCTTGTTAATAGGGTTTACCACCTTCTTTAGATTGTAGATAAACGTTTGTCTAGCTACATTTTCGAAAATAACCTCTTCTCCAAAATCAACTATTTCAACCAATTCCTGCCCTTCAATTATTGTCTCCCTCATTAGCCTTCCATACTTTTCTTTTAAGAAGGATGTTGGTAGGATAAAAGAATTGTAACCACCATTTCTCAAAAACTTAATACTGATTGAAATAAAGCAAATGAACAAATCCCAATGTCCAGTTAAGTCATCTTTATACTCGTTAGAAAGCCAATTTACCATTTCTCTATCTGAATCCGATAAAGTCCAATTAGACACATAAGGCGGATTTCCAATAATCACATCAAACCCTCCATTTTCAAATATTTTCGGGAATTGTACCTCCCAATTAAATGACTTATCCCCTGCAATTAATTTATTATTTACTAAAGAATTTCCACATTTAATGTTATTGTTTAAATCGTTTAATTTTCTTCTCGGTTGTGCAGTTCGCAACCACAACGACAGTTTCGCAATCTCAACAGATTCCTCGTTGAGGTCAACACCAAAAATATTTTTTTCTAAAACGGTGTTTTCAATATCAGGGAATTGAAAACCTCCACCCAATATCTTGGTTTTTAATTCATCAATATAATTGTGCTCTTTAATCAAAAAATCTAATGCCTGATTTAAAAAAGCACCTGAGCCACAGGCAGGATCACAAATAGTAAGCTGCAAGAGCCATTCCCTATAATCATCCAGTATCTTTATTAAATTCTCTAATGTTGCTTGTTGACGTCCCTTGCGTCTTTTATAATACTCCTCTTCTTTAAAACCAAGCTCCTCTTTCTTTTCTTTGCAGAGCTTACCAACCGTATTTTCAACGATATATTTGGTAATGTATTTAGGTGTATAAAAAACCCCATCTTTTTTACGCTTGCTTTTCTGTTTATCAAATTCTCCCCCTTCAATTTCGGCGTTAACACTTTCAATTTCATTTAAGGAATTTTCAAAAATATGCCCTAAAATATTTACATCTACTTGGCTTTCAAAATCATAATTCGCGAGTTTTCGGGTGTGCTTATATAACAATTCATCACTTATATCAATAGAATCTAAAATAGAATCAGGCTTAAATAAACCCCCATTATAGGCAAAGATTTCAGCTTTTTTATCCGTTCCCTTTCTTCCTGTATCTAAATACTTAAAATAGAGCTTAAATCTATCGTAAAGCGGTACAACGGCATCTAATTCCTTTAGCTTATCCCAGTCCTTTAATATTTTAATGGTAGAGTTAGGAGGTAACAATCCTCTATCCTCTGCAAAAAAGACAAACAAAAAGCGATCTATAAGTTTTTGCGATTTTTTAAATAAAGAAAGTTTTACGTTTTTTTCTAATTGTAATAACTCAGCTTCTAAAACCCTGTCTAAAGCAATTGTCTGTAATTCACTTTGTCTTGCTTTCTTTAAGCTCTTAGCATTTAGCTTCACCAAATCTCTATATAACTCCCTTTTGAAGAGTGAATAATCCTTATAAAATCCTTTTGTAATTAATTCCTCCTCAATTAATGAAGCTTCTTTAATTTTTAATGGAAGGTTTTTAAAAATTGATTCCTTACTTAAACAGAGATATAGAAGTGTGAATTTTGATTCAGTCAATTGAAATAAATTAAATTCTTCAAACTCGGTCGCATCGTTGATATAGAACCTCAACTTTTCAAAATTGGAGGTAATTATATAAGTACAGTCTTTCTGATTTGCTTTATAATCAAATGCTTGTTGCCTAATGCTTTCTAAGTCCTTTGTTTTTGTTCCTTTAAGTTCTATTACCCCAATAGCATTATTATCTTTTAGAATCGCGCCATCTGCTTTACGAGCATTGTTGAGGTTCTTATACTCGGCTACCAAATTATAATTTGGTTTAGGGCTTAGCGTATAACCTAAAATATTTACAAAAAGCTCAGTTAGAAAAATTCCTTGATACTCTTCCTCTTTAGAATTACTTATATTTTCTTGAATAGTAGAATTATGAAAATACTTGATATATTTTTTATATGCTTTTTGAATACCTTCCGATTCTTGTAGGCTAAGATATTTTTTAAGTACTGAAGATTGGAATAATGCCATTTAATTTCGATATCAATGAAGCCCTAAATTTAAGTATTAATAAATTCATTGCGAATTAAATTAATATTGGAATAATTCCATAATTTTAGATATTTTCCAATGAAGTACACAAAACAATTCAGCTTAGTAATAAGAACACAGGGCGCGCCTCATTTAACTAAAGACCAGTTACAAAGAATAATGAATATCATTGTAGCGGAAACTAGGATCAACACTTTAGAGGGTTTGAATATGAACAGTCATCATATATTTTCTAGGATTAACCATTGTCAAAACACTATAAAGAGATTATCAAAGGATTTAGAACCTCAACAACTTATCGAAGAAATGCTTAAATTGTCTCAAAACAATTAAGATGTGTTATTCTACTGCCTTACGAAAGAAGCGTGAAGAAATAGAATTTAAACTTAACAATATAAGGCCTGCTTCATTCGAAATAGATTTTGAGTATGCGCCTTATTTTCATTTGAATGGTTTTACCCATGATAATCTTCAGATAATTAAGATGGACGAACAGGATAAAATATACCCTGCCTCCTGGGGATTAGTTCCCAATCAATTAAACATGGATATAGACGCTTTTAGAAAGGAATATAACACCCTTAATGCAAAGTCTGAAAAGGTTTTTAATTCAAGGACGTATAGTCAAAGTGCGAGGGAAGGAAGGTGTCTAATTTTAGCAGATGGATTTTTTGAGCCGCACCACCAAAACGGTGTTGCAATTCCACACTTCTGTTACCAACCGACAAAAGAGCATCCCGAAGGAGATTTGTTTTTATTTGCAGGGCTTTATACCGAGCTTGACGATCAATTATTTTCTGCTACAATTTTAACCGTCGATGCAAACCCTTTCTTTTCAGAAGTTCATAATAAGAAAAAACGAATGCCTTTAGTACTGAATACTGACTTTGTAGAAGATTGGTTGGACGATGGTACAAACGAGCAGCAACTTAACGAACTAATGGCTTTTGGATTCACAAAAGAGGAGTTCAAAGCACATCCAGTTAGCAGAGATTTGTATAAAAAAGGAATTGACACTAACAAACCCTACATTGTTGAGCCCGTGGAAAAAGGCACTTTATTTTAAAATCCGAACACTTCCAACAGCCATAAAATAAAAGCTACAACAGTCGATGCGCTATTATTCTAATGAATGCCAAATAATAAAAATGGAAATTAAGGAATTGGTAAATAATAATAAATAAACGAAAATTTTGCCCTTTCTAGAATGAAGCCAATCAAAGAATTGATACATAATAAAGTTCTTTAAGAAAAACGTGGAGTTGAAAGACTAATATAAAAATAAATCAGCAAAGCTCCATCTCTATTTGAGTTTTCAAAATATACTCCAAGTAACCATCTATTTGATATTCTGTAAGCAGTTTTCCCGTTTCCTCGTTCACCCAATCCATAAGCTTTGGCTTATATATCCAGTTTTCAAAATCTGTGACTACTCTTTCTGAAGATTTTACCTTTTCATTTTCTGGAAGTTTAAACCCGAAACTACTAAACAATTGATGCCTGTCAAAAGCCTTATAAATAGTGTGAAGGGCATTTGCATAAATATTTAATCCTGTCATATCTCCTTTGGCTCGCTTTCTTTTATGTGAAGGATCTGGATCACTTAATATTTTAGCACCGTATTTAATAACCTCAACTAAATCTTTTTCGGTATTCTTAACAACTCTTAAGTCTTGACCTTTTTCACCTGCATTAAACCCTTTTTTATTCCACTCTTTTTTCCATTCTTGTTTTATATATAAACCAATTACCCTACTTGGAACTATTAAATGATAGTGCGGATTATACCATTTTTTAGTAGCATTGAAATTGCATTCTAAAGACTTTATTCCCATAATTTTCATTCCATTTCCCCTATTGTATCTTTTATTACACCTATCCTTAATCCTATTAAATACTTTAATCATTTCATTAATTCTAACCTTTAATTGATGCCCTTTTACAGATTTTAGCGTAAGCGTGAGAAGATGAGGTTCTTCCCATTTAGAAACAACTGGATAATATCGTTTTATAATATATGTTTTGCGAATACCGCAACAAGTAGCGCACCACCTATTCTTACACCAATTACAGTAATATCTTCCATCAACACTTGTTAGTTTGGTTTGACAGTAGTAAGTATTCCAATAACGTTTCGCCAATTCTGATTCTCCATTTTCATTTGCAATATCAATCATTGCCAAAACCAAAGCATTTGTAATTGCTTTTTTATTGGCTCTTTTTAGAATGGCAGGATTGTTATTCATAGGTGTTCCTGTGCCAGAAATAATAGTGTTGTTGAGTTCAAACTTAAAATTTGCTGTCCTACTTTGTGCTAATGTATAGATACCCTTTCCTAAACTATTGCTATTTTCCATTTATTGAATTATTAGCTTCGTTTATACTTAAGTGTCTTAACCTCGGTAAGTGCTTCTTCTAAATCAGTTCTTTTTATAAGAAGAACTCTCCCTACTTTTTGAGCAGGTATTAATCCTCTTTTTATATAGTTGTGAACAGATTGCTCCGATACTTTTATGACCTCAGCGGTTTCTTTTACGGTAAGATTTTCGGACTTTTTTTCTTCTATTGGTTTGTGCTTAATCTCTAATAGAAGGGTTTCGATGTTTGCCAAACGGTTGTTTAGCATTTCAAATGGGTTATTCATTGCATACAGTATTTTCAATTACTGTCGCAAAGTATTAGATAGTACCAAACAATATTCTCAATAGTAACTACGTAGTAGGTACTACGAATTTAATTTAGCTAATTTTAGCTCATCTTTTGCAAGTTTTAAGGCTTTATCATAATTGGCGAGCATATTCTCAATTACGTATTGTAAATTATCATCTCTTCGCTTTTTAAGTCTTTCTTTTTCATTTAGGATAAGATTATAAACTTTCTGAATGTTTTTTGGGCTTCTATCGAACTTGCCCCCTATCTCCTTCCAAGCCTTATCAGAAGGAAATACACTTTCAATTATTTTTGTTCTGGTAGCTTCTAAATAATAAATAAAAAAAGCTAAATCTGTACGATTTGGGCGCACAGTTGAATTACGCATAATCTTTTTGACATCGGCAGCTGTTCCTGTTTTTTCGGCGATTGCTATTTTCTCCTTCAAATAATCTCTCTTTCCTTCAAAATACTTTTTTTGAATTGATATAAAATTGTCATCTTCAATCTCAAACAATTCGTTATGAGTTTCTTTATCATTTAAATGATTAATGGTATTATTTATGTTACTTAAACTTTCAAGTATTTCTGAATCTTCAAATAATTTAGAAAGCACCTTGAAGTTTATATTAAGTGTATATTTTATTAATTGTCCTACATCAAAATATACAAGTCCTTTCCCGTTAATGAAATGAAAACAATTATAAAAGCATTTAGTCAATTCTTGCAAATCATTTTTATTTTCATAAATATTCTTATTCTTGCGAACAATCTTAATAAACTCTGTGGAAGCAATAGTAAAGGTTATGTTCATTTGTGTATAAAATCTGTCACAATTTTTTTCTTTATCCTCATTCGGATTTAACTCATCACAGTATAAACAGTTTTCTTTTACGTCAGCTGGCAAAGAGTTTTTCATTTGCTCGTCAAAATTATCATGAGTTGCCGTAAATAATTCCTCATCAATTAGAAATTCCTGTATATAATCTAAGTGGTTCTTCTTAGAAGTTAAACTTTTAAAATACTCGCGTAATTCAGGTTCAGGTGCTATTTTAGTTAGTTTGTTACTTTTTGATAATTCAAAACCAATATGTTTTCTCATAAAGTGCTAATTTTTTTTAATTGTGTTTTATCTGCTTTCCAAACAGTCCGCATAAAATCTTTTCTCTCTTTGTCATTTGGCTTATAATATTTATTAAATACTTCTAAACTTCTATGGCCTGTATAACTCATTATTACCTTATCTGGTATTTTTTTGTTTTTCATTATCGTAATGAAACTTCTTCGTGCAGTATGACTCGAAATGCGCTCGTATAAGGGGTTTATTTGTTCAATCAGGTCTTTTCCTATTTTAATTGTCTTTTTAATGTTCTCATCATACCCTATTAGCTTAAACACATCTTTTATGTAGTCGTTAAATTTCTGATTAGAAATTTTAGGTAATTGATAATTGTATTTTTTTAAAATCAACTGAGAGAAATCATTCAAAGGAATCTCTAAAGCCTTATCCGTATTTTTTTTGTCTCTTACTTTGATTAGTCCATTATGAATATCTTTTTTTTCAACCTTTGAATAATTAGATATTCTCATTCCAGTGGCACAACCAAAAATGAACAAATCTCTAACTCTTTCTAATTTTGGGTTCTGGCTGAGGTCGTACTCAAAAACCTCTTTTACTTGGTCAAAGGTCAAAGCAACCTCATCGGTTTCTTGCGCTTTGGGAGCTTTAAACTTTTGAAAATCCGTTTTATAAGTATGTCCATTCTCCAAAGACCAATAAAGAAACGTTTTAAACAGCCCTACATTCCTCCTCAGCGTATTTGCTGAATGGCTTTTAACGGTAATGCAATATTCTATGAATGAATTGTAAAAACTTTTATTTATCTGATTGAAGTGTATTTTTTTATTTCGGTTGTCTTGAAAATCAACTAGCAGTTTTTTGTTATACTCATAACGCTTAATAGTTGTATCTGAGTTAGCTCCTTCTGTATAATCATTCTTTTTTTCGGTAATAAAAATATCATATACATCAAAAAACTTACTGCTTATCGCTTTCGTTTTCTTAAACTCAGCATCAAAATCATCCTTAATATCAGAAACAATAATTTCTCTATTTGCTAACTTATAATTCTGTATTGTATCTGAAAAGAAATTTGAATATCTATCTAATTGCCTCTTAATCGCCCTATGTTTATTAGCCTCATCAGTTCTACCGTTGAGGTTTTTAGGCTCTCTATTGTCAAAATTCCATTCATTTGGGTGTATGTTTTCACCTGTAGAATAGACAAATTTTCGCCCTTCATTTTTGAAATATGCGGAAAATAATATAAGGGTATCCCCATCTTTATTAGGTTCTTTAATGTTAAATGTGCTTCTCATATCTTTTTAAGGAGTTGACAGTATCGTTGACAATATCGTTGACAATATCGTTGACAGTAAAGATATGATTTAGTATGGATTTGAACCTATAATTAACTATACACTTATTAACAAATCATTGATTTTGTTAGGATTAAGTGTAATTAGATATGTTAAGATATTAAAGGTTCAAATACCTCTTTCTCCGCAAAAGGAAGCCCACAACGAAAGTTGTGGGTTTTTTGTTTAGCAGTCTAAACCCCGAAAAATTAATAGTTAACAATAACAATCTTAACTACATTGTAAGTCTTTTTACTAAAACTTAAACAAGGTTATGATGCATATCATTTATGGCTTCGATGGCAGAATTACCATATCCACTTATAATTTTATAACCCTGAGCATCAACTAAAGTTACAATATGCTCCCCATTTTTTACCTCAAGCATCAAATGTTCAAACTCAATTGTATTGACGTGTGACGTATTATTTTTTTTTGTCATTAAATTCATAGTTATATTTTTTAGTTGAATGTTCTTGGATACCGCTTTTAGTTTTTCTTTTTAGTAAAAGGATCTATGGAAATTCCAATTTGAAAATAACCCGCAGCATCTTGTTTGTTTTTATATGTATAATCTTGTGTTAGCTCACCCTTTTCTGTTGCCCGATTGCTAATAAAATTTTGCAAGCCTCCCTGAAACGTTCCAATGAGATAATCATTAAGTCGGTGTTCATACATAATTCCCGATTTAAGTTCGATCTGACTATATGCAAATGCACTTCCATAAGATTGATCTTTTACATCAATATAAAACGCTGAAGAACCTAGTGTACTTCCAAATGATAATCTACCATTGTTTCCAATCGGTTTTCGGATTAATAATCTTTGTGGTAAGATAAAATCCAACTCCCATTTTGAATTTTTAAAACGATGATTATAACTGAAAGTTGGCGTAAATGGAATTTGGCTAGATGGGTCAAGAAACCCAATTGCACCTGCGGTTATTGTAGTTCGTTCGGTCCTTTTCAGAATAAAAGTAAAACCAATGAGACCTTTAATACGTCCAAAATTCTCCTCATTGGCATCCGCGATAATTGATGCATTAAATATTACAGGTTTTTTAAATAAAAATGTAAAATATGTTGAACTCAAAGCTGTAGAAAAATTATGAAAATTAACTATGCCATTGCGTTCAAAAAATGGAGAAGTCGAAGGGTTTTCAATGTTTTCAAACTCAAATTCTCTAAACTGATAAATCATTGAAGTTGTAAAACTCCATTTTCGCGTTTTATAAACTGGAATATTCGTAGAGATCATAAAGTTTCGCTGACTTTTAATATCACCCTCTTGAAAATCTTGATCAAACAAGTCAGAACTGAAATTTCTATCCAGACTCGTATTGTATTCGAAATTTAAAAGTCTGGTTTCTGGAAATTTCTCTTTTAAATTCTTAACTGCTTTTTGTCGCAGTGAATCTTGAGACTTTTGGGCAATGGCGCTTGTCGAAATAATTATTAATAGCACTAATGATGTGATTCTTTTCATATTATTAAATTTCATTTTTATTTAGAATGTATTATTTGTTGTTATTTTATGTTATCAGTAATTAGCCATGAAGGCTGTTTTTTAATTCCCTTTATCAACAACCAAAGTGGAAAAATGACTTCCCCTAAAAAGGTAAATTCACTAAATGTGATCTTAAATTCGGGTAGAAGAATCAGAGTGAAAGAATCAACAACATACCCTACACACCCTATCATTAATAGAATTCCAATTAATTTGGGCAGATAGCCAGATTTATAGACTAAATAACCCAATGGGAAAAGCCATAATCCCCAAAATACTTGAGCGACTATGATGCCATGACGGTGTAAATCGAGAAATATAGAAATAAGATGTTGTGATTCATTGAACGTATCTAATAGCAGCAAAACGGCGAGATGATTAATCTCATTCAAGAATGCAATCGGTACTGCTGCCAGGGAGAATATCACCATGAGATTGGCCATAATTCTATTTGTACGCTTAAATAGTTTATATAATAGTACTACTAGAATAATATTTACAACCTGAACAACCATCGCACTTATAATACTCCATCGAAACAGACTTTCGTTTTCGATGATATTGTTGATGGTTGCTGAAATATCATCAGCCACAATGATATTCGACGGAACGTACATAATTCCAAATATTCCTAACGGAATTAGGGACAGATAGAGAAGTCCCGCAAGTCTTGCGAGTTTTTTGGCTGGATCAAATGTTGTGATTTCAATTTGCGCTCTCATTTCACCTTTATTTAAATTAGTGATTAATTAAGCGGCAAATGTATTTTACAAAGCGGGGTAGTTCGTTCTGAATTGTATGAAGGGAGTACGGAATTATAAATCCGAACAAATCTGAAAATGATGGAAAGAAATTGCTTTTTTAAAGCTTTAGAAACTGCTTGGGTGTTAATCCGGTTTCTTTCTTAAAATATGTATTAAAAACCGTTTTAGAATTAAAACCACTTTCATAAGCCAAGCCTTCTATGGTAAGGTGTGCGTTATTTGGGTCTTTCGCACGATCCTTAAAAGCTTCAATTCTGTAGGAATTTATAAATTCATTATAATTTTTACCCATATTATTGTTGAGTAGCCAAGAAAGTTGGTTCGGGTGAATGTCTAACTGACTCGCCAAACTGCGTAAGGATAAATCGGAACTTAAATACGGCTCATGTTCTGAAAGATACGTTAGCAATTGCCTAGAATACTCGGCCGACTTCTTAGCATCTAGTAAATCGGTATTTTGCTTAGCGGCTCCTTCCGTTAGATCTATTTGATATATTTTTTTCTGAAGGGCATCATACCTAGGGTCATCTTTTAAGGAATTAACCAAGGGATCTGTATATCTTAGCAGTAATAATGAAGAATTATTTTCAATGGCTTGTGCAACCCACTCGAAAGCTTTGTCGTTGTCGCCCATAGCCACATACATCATAAAAAGATAGGAATCAGCCGTAAAACCATTTGCTTCTTTCGATTGTGCAATCAGTTCTTCTAAATAATTAGAAGTATTTGCTGCATCCTTCTTTAAGGCATATGCCAACCCAATCGCGCCTGTTTTTTCTCCTCGGATGACTACCTCTGCTGGAATTGTATCAAAATAATGAATCACTTCGTCGTATTTACCTAGTTTAAGAAGGCATAATGATTTAATAGAATGTGCCGGAATATTCTTATGATTAACCAATAAACATTGGTCTAATATTTCTAAGGATTGCAGATACTCGTCTATCATATAATAGAAATAGCCCTTGAAAAAATGAGTTTCTTCTGAAAGAGGATTAATACTCAACGCAATGTCAAGATGAATTCGTGCTTTTTCGATTTCTCCGGCAATGATGTACAAAAACGAAATGAATTGTTGTGCTTCAGCATTATTCGGATTAATCTCAATCGCCGTTTTCATTTCTTTTAGTGATTTATTGTAATCACATTCAATAAAAAAAGCTTGATTTGACAATTGATAATGAACGCCAGAAGACCGTCCGTTTAATTCTAATGCCAGATTGGTATGCATACGGGTTTTTTGCCAGGCCTTATCAAATGGAATAAATGCGGTTGTACCCAGAAAGCTATAACATGCTGCCAATCCTAAATGAGCTTCCGCGTACTTCGGATCAAGCTCTAAAGCCTTATCATATAATGAAATGGCAATTTTCATGTCTTCCGGATTCCATTTATTTCCATGAAACTTAGCCTTTAAACAATACCCATACGCATTAATATCCTCCGTTTGTTTTGCAACGAGTGTCTCTTCAATTTCTAAGTGACCGAAGTGCTCTCTTAGCTTATCTGCTATTAACAGACTAACTTCATCTTGGATCTCGAAAACGTTCTCCAATTCTCGATCCCAGGTATCTGACCAAAAATGATAATCTTCCTTTACCTGAATTAACTGCGCTGTAATCCTAATTGAATTACCATGCAAACGAACACTCCCTTCCAAAATAGCAGAAACACCAAGTTTCTCCCCAATTTCAACAATTGGCTGGTTTTTACCTTTGAAAAAGAAAGAGGAGGTGCGTGAGGTGACTTTTAGATTTTGAATTTTGGCTAAAGCGTTAATGATTTCTTCGGTAATACCATCGCTAAAATACTCGTTGTCTTTGCTGTCGCTCATGTTAACAAAAGGCAAAACAGCAATAGTATTGTTTACAGATTTCTGTTTATTACTTAAACCTGAAATTGATGGAACCTTTATTCCATTATTTGAAATTGCAAATACTTCAGCGGGTTTCGTAATGTTTTTTAGTTCAAAATGACCCAAGGAAATTGTTGAAATAGAAGTATGATTTTTTAGCTCATCATTTATTTTTTCAGATAAAAGAATGGTGCCGGAAGAGCCCAAACTTTCAATGCGAGAAGCAAAATTCACTCCATCTCCATAAACTTCTGTATTATCAAAAACAATATCTCCCAAGTGAAGTCCTATTCTTAATGGTACTGGGTCACCTTCTTGCAAAAGGCTTTGTATTTCAATAGCACAGGTTGCCGCTTCTATGGCACTTTTAAAAATACTTAGCGTTCCGTCACCATAATATTGAATAATTTTTCCTTTGTGTATATTATGTTGTTGTTGAAAGACCTCACGGTGTCGGGCCCTGGCACTTGCAGCAAGGCTTTCATTACTTTGCATCAAAGCAGTATACCCAACGATATCGGTAAACATAATTGTTGCAAGTTGCCGTTCTTTCCTTTCCTTCATAGTTTATTTATGGCACTTCTCCTACTTACTTGTTCTTGAATAGTTTGTTTCAACACCTCCCTTCACTTATGTATTGTGCTGACATGAAACGAAATTACTAAAAGAAAACAAACCAGAAGTTAATCTGTGGGGTTTTCATATGAAAGGCTTGCTAACAATTAATATTCAAGGTCTTTTTTCGCGTTAATTTTATTTTCCATTATTCGAAAAATTATTTAATACGTTCATTGATAAACTCTTCTTTAGTCTGCCGCGAATAAGAGTTTAAAGTCGGAATAATAAAGATAAGTCATAGTAAGGCTTTGATAGATAAATTTATTTTATTTTAACCGATTGTTTTATTGTCAATTTGATACCGAATAGGTCTGCTTGTAATCAATTTTGTTACAAATTTCCACTCAAATTATAGCCATTGGTTTTGTAGAATTAGAGTATCTATTGTGGCTTGATTCAAACAAAACAATAATCTTCTCAACAATTTATATTAATCCCAACTCATTCGTTGCAATCTCACTGCATTCAAAATTGCCAATAATGCTACTCCAACATCTGCAAAGACGGCTTCCCACATGGTAGCTATACCACCTACTCCAAGAATTAGAACTATAACTTTTACACCAAAAGCCAATGCAATATTTTGCCATACAACCTTTCTGGTTGAACGACTTATTTTTATAGCCTTCACAACTTTTGAAGGTTGGTCGGTTTGAATAACGACATCCGCAGTTTCGATAGCTACATCACTTCCTAATCCGCCCATCGCAATACCTACGTCACTTGCCGCTAACACGGGCGCATCATTTATACCATCGCCTATAAAAGCTATTCTATTAGTTGGGTTTTGCTTTAATAACTCAACTTCATTCAACTTATCTTCTGGTAACAAACCTCCTTTGGCAACTTCAATATTTAAGTCGGAAGCTACTTTTTGAGTAATAGAATCTTTATCACCCGAGAGCATTATAATATTCTTAATTCCTACTTTATGTAATGCCGAAATCGTTTCTCTTGCATCGTCTTTCAATTCATCTGCAATCACCACATATCCTGCAAAAGCACCATCAATAGACACTAATACAATAGATTCAACAATAGCCTCGGTTTCTTCTAATATCGGTATATTATTAGCCGTCATTAAGGCTTTGTTTCCAACGAAGATCACTTTACCGTTTACTGTCCCTTTCAGACCTTTTCCAGCTATCTCAGATACTTCGGAAGCTTCATAGGTATTTCCTTCAGTTTTATACTCCAAAATGGCTTTCGAAATGGGATGAGTTGATTGCTTTTCCATTGCAATGAGGTATTTCATAAATTCCTTTTCATCCCAACCAATCGCTTTCATTTGTTTTATTCTGAAAACACCTTTTGTAACCGTCCCAGTCTTATCCAAAACCAAAGTATTTATTTTGGTCATTACGTCTAAAAATGAAGCTCCTTTGAATAAAATTCCGCTTTTTGAAGCAGCTCCCAAACCACCAAAATAGCCCAAGGGAATAGAAATCACCAAGGCACAAGGGCAGGATATCACTAGGAAGATTAAGGCTCGATACAACCAATCTCGAAATACATAATCGTCTACAAAAAAGAAAGGCAAGAGTGTAACACCAATCGCTAAAAACACAACAATCGGTGTGTAAACACGTGCAAACTTTCGGATAAACAATTCGGTTTTAGATTTTCTTGCGGTAGCATTTTGAACCAATTCTAAGATTCTGGCAATCGAACTGTTTTTATACTCTTTGGTTACTTCAACTTCAATTACAACTTCCAAATTAATACTACCCGCAAATACTTTTGCGCCTTTAATAATCGAGTCTGGTTTGCTTTCTCCAGTCAAAGCCGCCGTATTTAACGATGCTTTTTCAGAAATTAAAATTCCGTCCAAGGGAATCTTTTCACCAACTCTTATCTGAATTTTCTCACCAATGGCTACGGTTTCTGGGCTTACACTTACGATTGTATCATTTCTGAAAACATTCGCTTCTTTTGGACGTACATCTAAAAGTGCTTTAATGTTACCTTTCGCTTTTTTCACCGCGGCCTCTTGAAATAATTCTCCAACCGAGTAAAATAGCATCACCGTCACACCTTCTGGATATTCACCAATTATAAATGCACCAACAGTAGCAATGGACATTAAGAAAAACTCGGTGAAAACATCCCCTTTTTTAATGCTTTTCCAGCCTTCTTTTACAACAGGAAGACCAACAGGAATATATGCTACAACAAACCACCCCAAACGCAACCAACCTTTGAAATAGGCTGCGTTAAAATAGTCCAAGGCAATTCCAACTACAAGCAGTACAAAACTTACAATTGCAGGAATATATACTTTTAGTTTATTAGAATTTGAATCTTCAATGTGATCAGTATTACAACAGTCTACCGTTGAATCATCTGGCTTGCGGACTTTTAAATTCAGTTTCTCCTTTTTAATCATGCCTAATATTTAATCCAAAGGTGCTGATAAAAATGGTGCAATGGAAGTGCATTTTCAACTGTTACATTTGTCACAAATACCCTTAACTACTAAATTCACATTTTCAGAAACAAAACCCTCTGGCACTTTGATTTGAGGAATTTTATGCTCCGTAAGACAAACGGTTTCATTACAATTATTACAATGAAAATGTAAGTGCAAATCGGTTTCGATTTCGCAATTACACCCTTTTTCACATAAGGCATATTTTGTAATTCCAGAACCATCGTCTATTTGATGTACAATCCCTTTTTCTTCAAAAGTTTTAATCGTTCGATATAAGGTGGTTCTATCGGCTCTTTCAAAAGTATTTTCAATATCGCTCAATGTAACAGCCACCAGTTTTTCCGCAAGGAACTTATAAATTAAAAGGCGCATCGCTGTAAGACGTATATTTTTTAACTCGAAAAGTTGTTCTAATGTTTGCATAGTTAATGTGAATGTCCTGCGTCACCCTTTTTCATTTCTGCCATTAGGTAGTACGCATTGTTATAGGCAAATTTTGTGTTTGAATCTATTTCTTTGGAAAATTGTACAGCTATCCAATTGTCGTCTTTCTGCCCTAATATAACTTCGATTGGTTTAAAACTCCAGTCTTCATTTTCAGGTTCTACCGAAAAAACATAAAACTTATCCCCCTCTTTTATAATTGCACTTTCCGGCAAAGCGTTTGCTTCACCGCTTTCTACTTGAATTTTGCCCTTAATATACATCCCAGGAATTAAAACACCTGCTTTATTTTCAATTTCTGCATGTACATGAACAGCTTTCGGATTATCCTCAAAGGTTTTACTCACGGAATAAATTTCGGCTGTCAATTCTTGATCGGGAATTGATTGTACATCAAAGATAACCTTCTGACCTTTCTTTACCTTGTAAACGTCTTTTTCAAAAACCATTAAATCGGCGTGAACGTGATGTGTGTTTACAATTTCAAACAATTCGGTTTGTGGCTCTACGTACTGCCCGGTTTTTACTTCAACTTTTTGCACATAGCCTTCAATGGGACTGCGCAATGCAACGCGTTGTGAAATTGTACCATTGCTAACAGATGTGGTATTAATGTTCAATAGTTTTAGTTGCGCTGCCATTCCGCTTACCATAGCAGATGAAGCTTCATATTCGGCTTCGGCCTTTTGGAAATTAGCTCCCGAACCAACGCCAGCCTCGTATAATTTTTGTTGACGTTCATAGCCTTTCTTCAAAAAAATACTGTTGCTATAGGCATTCAAATAGTCGGTTTGCATTTTTATAATATTAGGATGAGAAAGATATGCGACCACCTGACCTTTATCAACTTTATCACCTTCAATTACTTCGATAGAAACCACATTGGCACCAATCACCGAGGTAATAGCAGCTTCACTTTGCGGCGGTACTTCCAAGGTTCCGTTCGCTTCAACGTAACCACTCATATTGCGCATTATGACGGGACCGGTTTCCATTTTTAAAACGTCATATTGTTGGGCCGAAAGCATGGCTTCCTGAACTTCTTCTTGTTGCTTTTCTAAACCTATCTCACTTTTAACGTCTTCATTATGTGAATGTCCATCACTTTCTTTTTGACCGCAAGATGTTGCTAAAACTGACAGTGTTACTACTGCTAGCATGATATATACTGTGTTTTTCATTGTCTTAATTTTTAAAATATTGTAACTCGAAAGTGCTTTCTACATATTGTACGAAAGCTTCTTGTGCTTCTAATTCCGATTGTATCGCTTCTTTCATAAGTTGTGTAAATCCCGAATAGTCTATTTCACCTTCTTTATAAGCGAATAAAGCCCCTGCTTTCTGCTCTTTGATAAGCGGCAACACTTCATCTTTATAGAATATCCAAGAAGTTTTCCATTTTTGATAATTCTCTTTAGCCTGTGAAAATTTAGACTCAACTTCCATTTCCTTAAACTGAACATTCACTTCAGCTATTTCAGTGTCGATTTTTGCGGTTTTCACTTTCGCTTTATTTGTACCTGATAAAAACGGCACTGTAATTCCGGCTTGATAAGTGTAGAAACCTGAATTTCCATTCACTTTTTGCAAGCCACCTTGAAGGTTAAATTTTGGAAGATTATCTGCTTTGGCAGCTTTATATGTTGCCTTTGCTTCGGAAGCCTGTACTTGTGCATTGTTAAATAAGGGATGCTCCTGCAGGTTAAAAGCATCAAAATCCATATCGGGTATCATTCCGAAGTCATTCGGAACCGAATAAAATGTTTCAGAAACCAACCAGAGATTTAATTGTTGCAAGGCAATGTTGTATTCGCTAGTAGCGTTCATTAATTTATTCTGAATTTGTAACGCCTGATTTTTAGATGCCGAATATTCTAACTTCGAAATGGCTTCCACTTCATAATTCAATGCAACAGATTTTTCAAAGTTTGAATAAATGGAATCTAATTCTACATATAGATTGAAGTTACTTTTACTCCGGAAGGCGTTTACCCATGCCTTTTTTACTTCCAACTCCAATTCTAATTCTGAAAGCTGAAATGCTTTTTGAGCCAATTGAACACGCTGTTCTTGCAATCGTTTTTTAGCCGAAACACCAAAGACGTCAATATTGGATTGCCCAACACCAATTGTGGTGTAAATACCACTTCCGCTACTGATCTCTTCGCCACCCGCGAATATTTGAGTGGTTCCAAAATCATAGGCTGTACTTTTTAACTGCTCTTGTTTGTTAATTTCTAGCTGTTTCTGCTTTAATAGCGGATAGTTTTCCTTTGAAAGTCTTACAGCTTCTTCCATTGTTATTTCAGGAAGTGTATTTCCTAATTGCTGCGCGTTCACTTGAATAGGCAACATAAAAATAAACGCAATTATTGCCGTAACGGAAACTACTTTTTTGTTCATTCTAAAATGTATAGATTTCGTTTCTACCCAATGATATAAAATAGGTAATACAAACAAGGTTAATAAGGTGGAGGTGAGTAAACCGCCTATCACAACAGTCGCCAAAGGACGTTGGACTTCAGCACCGGCCAAAGAAGAAATCGCCATGGGTAAAAATCCTAACACATCTGTAAAAGCGGTTAGCATGATAGGCCTAATTCTTCTTTTAGTACCCTCAATAATTCTATCTTTAAGATTAGTGACTCCTTCTTCTTTCAGTTCATTAAGACCACTAATCATTACCAAGCCATTTAAAACAGCTACACCAAATAACACTATGAACCCTACACCTGCCGAAATACTAAAAGGCATATCTCGGAGCCATAAAGCAAAGACCCCGCCAATAGTCGCCATAGGAATTGCGATATAGATCATTAAGGTTTGTGGTAACGATTTTAAGGCAAAATAGATGAGTACAAAAATAAGTAATAAGGCAATTGGGACTACTGTTTGCAGTCTGTTACTGGCGCGTTCTAAATTTTCAAAAGCCCCGCCATAGCGAATAAAAAAACCAGCTGGCAATTCAAGATTAGCATCTAATTTTGATTTTATTTCAGTCACCAGCGATTTTACATCGCGCCCTCTAACATTTATACCAACATAGGTTCTTCGGTTGGTATTATCTCTACTGATTTGCATTGGACCACCTTTGTAGCTTATATCGGCAATTTCTCGAAGCGGAATTTGAGCCCCGGAAGGTAAATTGATAAACAAATTCTGAATGTCCGTAATATCCTTTCGATTCTTTGAATTTAACCGCACCACTAAATCGAAACGTTTTTCACCTTCAAAAATAATGCCTGCTTTTCCACCTGCAAAAGCCGATTGTACGATTCGATTTAATGTATTAATTTGCAATCCATATTGCGCCAATTTGTTTCTGTTATACGTTATTGTCATCTGCGGCAAACCAGTGGTGGCTTCCGCTTTCATATCGCCAATACCCTCAGTTCCCGCAATAATTTTTGTTATTTCTTCTGCTTTTTGAGAAAGGACGTCGAGATCTTCACCATACAATTTAATTGCAATATCTTCTCGAACACCCTCAAGCAGTTCATTGAAACGCATTTCGATAGGCTGGGTAAATTCATAATTTACACTAGGAATGATTTCAACGGCTGCTTTCATTTTTTCAATGAGTTCATCTTTTGAAGTAACCGTAGTCCATTCGCTTTTAGGTTTCAGAATAACAATTACATCTGCAAGATCCATTGGCATTGGATCGGTTGGAATTTCAGCAACACCAATCCGACTTACAACTTTTAAAACTTCTGGAAACTTGGCTTTTACGATTTGCTCAATTTTAGTTGTAGTTTCTATAGTTTCAGTAAGTGAACTTCCCGGTTTTAAAATAGCATGAAAAGCAATATCACCTTCATCGAGCTGCGGAATAAACTCACCCCCCATTCTTGTAAACACTAAAACTGCAAGACCGAAGAAAACAATAGCAATCCCAATTATTAGTTTTCCTCTTGTTAAAGCTCTTTCCAATAACGGTTGGTATTTACGTTCTACCCAGATCACAAATCGATCTCCGTAGGATTTTTTGTCCAACTTTGGTGCTCGTAATATTAATGCCGACATCATTGGAACGTAGGTAAGACAAAGAATCATAGCGCCAATCATAGCGAAAATGAAGGTTAACGCCATTGGTTTAAACATTTTCCCTTCTATCCCTTCTAATGCCAGAATAGGGAGAAACACTATGAGGATGATAAGTTGCCCAAAGAACGCAGCATTCATCATTTTTTTTGAAGCAATTGACGCAACACCATCCCGCTCTTTTGCAGTTAACTTCTTCTTTTTTAATACTTGAGATGCGATAAGGAAAACCGTACTTTCTACTATAATTACGGCGCCATCGACAATGATACCGAAATCTATGGCTCCTAAACTCATAAGATTTGCCCACACATCGAACACATTCATTAAAATAAATGCAAACAATAAGGACAAGGGAATGGTTGATGCAACTATTAATCCACCACGCCAATTTCCTAATAAGAAAATAAGTACAAATATGACAATCAGTGCGCCTTCAATGAGGTTTGTACCAACCGTTGAAGTAGTTTCGGCTATTAATTTACTTCTATCTAATAAAGGTTCAATAATTACTCCTTCTGGCAATGATTTTTCTATTTGAGCCATTCGTTTTTTTACATTCTCAATAACGTCGTTCGAATTTGCGCCTTTAAGCATCATCACCAAGCCTCCTACAACTTCCCCTTCACCGTCTTGTGTTAAAGCTCCATAACGAATAGCAGCACCGAATTGTACGGTAGCAATATCCCCTATAGTTATTGGAATATTGTTGGTATTCTTTACAGCGATTTTCTTAATATCTTCTAAACTGCGTACCAGTCCTTCACCTCGAATAAAATTAGCTTGATGGTTTTTTTCAATATATGCACCACCTGTATTTTGATTGTTAGCTTCAAGCGCTTCAAAGATGTCTGTAATAGTCAATCCAATTGCTTTTAATTCGTTTGGGTCGACAGCAACTTCGTATTGCTTAATTTTTCCGCCAATAGCATTCACCTCAACCACGCCTTCCACCATTGCCATTTGGCGTTGCACAATCCAATCTTGCATGGTACGCAAATCGGTAATTGAATAAGTGTCCTTATATTCTGGCTTTACTTTAAGCGTGTATTGGTATATTTCGCCTAAACCAGAAGATATAGGCCCCATGAAAGGTTCTCCAAATCCATTGGGGATTTGCGCTTTGGTTTCGTTGAGTTTTTCTGCTACTAATTGACGCGGTAGGTAGGTTCCCATCTCATCGTCAAAAACAATAGTAACCACCGATAAGCCAAAACGAGATATGGAACGGATTTCTTGAACATTAGGAAGGTTACTCATTGCCACCTCTACAGGATATGTAATGATCTGTTCAATATCCTCTGTTCCTAGATTGGGGGCCTGTGTAATAACTTGCACTTGATTGTTGGTAATATCTGGAACAGCATCAATTGGCACCTGTGTCATGCTCCAAATCCCTGTTCCTACTATGGTAAGCGTAAGCAAACCAATAATGAATTTGTTATTGATTGAAAAATCAATGATTTTATTAATCATAGAAAAAGTATTAATTCAGTTATACTCTTCGATACAATTTCGAAAAAATAGAATTGCACGAAATTAAAAGAACCTCTTTGGTTCAAAAGAGGATATAGCTATCCTGTGAAATACTGAATTATACTCTAGGTGGTTGTAAAATTGAAGTAGAAAAATCCTTTTCTGAACCGTTTAGGTAGAAAAAATCTTGAGTGGAAATAGCAGCCATATTAAACTTAATACTAGGAATGCTAAAATGTGTAATATTGATTTGACAACATTGACATATACAAAATGGAGAACATAAATCGGTGCCTTGATGATGATGATCGTCTCCTACTAACTGTGAAAGTACGGTTTTAACTTCATCATCATGCGCTATATAATCTTCGCAAGGTGCTAAATTCAGCGCGAAGATATAAATTGACAATATGAAGGATAAAAATTTCACTTCAGCAAAGATATACTTTATTTAGTGCAATGGTTGTGCAAATACGCTATTCAAATCAACTGGGGTAAAAAGTATCACTTGGTACTATTAGTCCCGAAACTCTACTTTAATTTTTTTAAGAAAAATTATATAAATTATTTATATACAACAATTTAAAACGATAATAAATTTATTATTGGTTTAATGGCATAGCGATTGAAAATAGGCTTGACTTATTTAAAGGTTGGTAATTATAATTTAAAAATTACCAAAATTGAATCGAAAATATGAAATACATAGGGATCGTAAAAGAACCAGATTTTGAAAAAAGAAACTGTTTCTTACCCAAAGAAGTTAGTGCTACAGTACAACATTTAAAATTAGGGGTACTAATTGAAACAGGTGTAGGTGAAAATCTAGAGATTAAAGACGAGGACTACGCAAAAGCCGGAGCTAGTGTCTGTAATCGAAACGAGGTTTTGGAAAAAGCCGACATCATACTGACTATAAATGAACCTCAAGGCTTAGACTTAAGTGGAAATTTTATAACAATTGTGGGCTATTTTAATATGTCGTTCTATCCTCAAAAGGTGGAGAAATACCTCAATAAAAATGCTTCGGTATATAGTTTAGATCTATTGCCTAGAACCACATTGGCACAATCAATGGATGTACTTTCCTCTATGGCTTCTTTAGCCGGCTATAAGGCCGTTTTAAATGCCGCGAACTTTTACAATGGTTCTTTTCCAATGTTTACGACTGCTGCAGGGACATTGAATCCAGCAAAGGTTTTGGTCTTAGGAGCTGGCGTAGCTGGACTACAAGCTATTGCAACTTCCAAAAGATTAGGAGCTGCTATAGAGGCCTTTGATGTTAGAAAATCTTCTGCGGAAGAAGTTCGAAGCTTGGGTGCAAAATTTATAGAAGTGCAAGGATATGAAGAAGGTGAAGACAGCGGAGGGTATGCCGTAGAACAATCAAAAGAATATTTAGCGAAGCAAAAAGAGTTGATTCATCAGCATATTAGTCGAGCGAACATAGTAATTTCTACAGCGAATATCCCTGGAAAGAAAGCTCCTATTTTGATTGATGAAAATGTGCTTAATGCAATGATGCCCGGCTCAGTCATCATAGATTTAGCGGCAGAACAAGGTGGTAATTGCGTTGCAACACAAAATGGAAAAACAATAAAATATAATTCTGTTACCATTATGGGAAATTCTTTTTTATCTAGAGAATTACCCCAAGCAGCCTCTCAATTACTCTCTAATAATTACTATAATTTTTTAAAATATTTAATTAGTTCTGAAAAATTAGATGATCCAATTCTAATGGGTTGTCAAGTAATAAATAATGGAGAGATCACCCATCCTCAACTTCTTAATAAATTTGAAATCGCCTAATATGGATTTTATTCAAAACAACCTAGAACTTATATATTTCGTCATTTTTTGTGTTTTTATTGGTATTGAAATTATTGCTAACGTACCTGCAATTCTCCACACCCCATTGATGTCTGGCGCTAATGCTATTAGCGGTGTTATTATGGTTGGAGCAGTTATAATGATGCTTCAAATACCGCCTAACAATTATCTATTATTAGCAGCAGGAGGAATTGCCGTATTTCTAGGTGCTCTAAATATCTCAGGAGGATTTTTTGTTACTGGTCGAATGTTAAAAATGTTCAATACAAAAAATAACAAAAAATGAATGTTATCGTAGAAGTTGGCTATTTAATAGCTACTTTTTCCTTTTTAGGTGGTTTAAAATTTATGAGCTCACCAAAAAAAGCAAAATCCGGAAATCTATTAGCAGCAGTCGGAATGGTGATAGCTGGAATATGTACGTTTATAGCAGTTACGTCAAAAACTATCCCTTTACTCAATCTTAGCATAGCACTTATAGCAATTGCCATTGGTGGGCTATTGGGTAAACGAATGGCTTCTAAAGTACAGATGACTGCGATGCCACAATTGGTTTCTCTATTTAACGCAACTGGTGGGGCCTGTGCAATGCTATTAGGTATTATTGAAGCAGCTCAAATTCAAACAAATGCCACCTCAATGACTATTAAAATTTTGTTGCTACTAGGTCTAACTACTGGAGCCATAGCCGCAACAGGAAGTATTGTTGCTTATAGGAAACTTGCTGGTAAAACAAAGGACAATCGTAAAACTATAGTTGTTTTAGGATCTAGAATACTACTAATTCTAATGGTCGTCTTACCCTTCCTATTTTTTACAAACATCCTACCCTTAAATTTTGAGGTATTTTGTTATATAATGGCTGTTGCCGCTCTTCTCTATGGAATTTTGTTTGTGCTTCCCATTGGAGGAGCGGATATGCCGGTTGTAATTTCTTTATTAAATTCGATAACTGGTATTGCAACTGCTTTTGCTGGTTTTGTTTATGGCAATAAAGCAATGATTGCGGGAGGTATTTTTGTGGGAGCTGCAGGAATTATACTCACGTTATTAATGTGTAAGGCAATGAATAGATCCTTATTAAAAGTCTTGGCCGGTAAGTTTAAAAATAGTACAAATACAGAAGATACAGAAGAACAAAACATTAAGAGTACAAGTATTTCAGAAATTGCTATGCAATTGTCTTTTGCTAGCAAAATTGCCATAGTGCCAGGATACGGTCTTGCAGTTGCTCAAGGACAACACTTATGCGGACAGCTTCAAAAAATACTTGAAACTAGAGGTGTTGAAGTAGATTTTATAATTCACCCTGTGGCAGGTAGAATGCCAGGGCATATGAATGTTTTACTAGCAGAAGCAAATATAGATTACGTCCACTTAAAAGAGATGAACGAAACAAACGATACAATGTCCCATTATGATGTTGTTTTAATTATTGGTGCAAACGATGTGGTAAATCCTGCGGCTGAAACAAAACCTGATAGTCCCGTATATGGAATGCCTATAATTAAGGCGTATGCTAGCAAGCAAGTGGTTGTGATGAAGAGAGGAATGAGTCCAGGATATGCTGGCGTATCAAACGATTTGTTTGGGATGGATAACTGTTGCCTTTTGTTTGGAGATGCTAAAGACTCACTTCAAGAAATAATTAATCAGCTTAAATTGATATAGAATAAAAGACTCGCTCTCTAAACTAACAATTCAAGTATAAAATAGACTTCGCCATTGTTATACTTCGTTTTTTCCTTTTTCTTATGAATAACGACTAAAACCGGGTTTAAGTAATTCTGAAAATTAACGAATCACAGAAAATTTCCAGTAATGAATTTAAGATTTAACGACGTATCTTTATACAGCTTTAAAATACTTATGCACTGTTTTAGCATATCTTACTTACAAAATTAGAAATGAGCGATACAGAAGAAGCCTTAAAAGAACGTATTAAAGAACTTACCTGTCTCTACGAAGTTTCATCTATTATAGTCAATGCAGATTCTAAAGAGATAAAAGAAACACTTCAGGGTATTGCTTTGAGCTTAAAAAAAGGCTTCCAGTTTTTTAAAACTACTGAAATTGCAATTAAAACATCTCTTGATTTTTATAAAACAGGCACAATTAATAAAACCAACTGTCTTACATCAAACATCCTCATATTTAATAGAGTTGAAGGCAGTATTATTGCTTCACTCAATGAAAGTGATTCTAATTTTCTAAGGGAAGAGCAAACGCTCTTGGATAATGTGGCTCTAAAACTTGGCAACCTTTTGGAACGGGTTGAAATACAAAAAAGTGAGACTTTGCTTAAAAGGCAAATGGAACGAGCAGATCGTTTAGGAATCTTGGGTGAAATTACTGCTGGTATCGCGCATGAGCTTAACACACCCCTGGCAAATATTTTAGGTTTTGCCGAACTTTTAAAAGAAGAGTCAAAGACAGATAAACGTGTTTCTGAGGATCTGAATAAAATCATTCACAATGCCATATTTTCTCGCGAAATAGTTAAAAAACTAATGTTTTTTGCCTGTGAAATGCCGCAAGAAATGCAAGAAGTAAATATTGTTCCGAGCATTAAAAATGCTATTGCTCTACTCGATGCCTCCTTCAAGAAAGCTAGTGTAAAATATATTGTCAAAATTGAAGAAGAAGCCCTTCTATTGCGCGCAGATAACATTCAACTCACGCAAATTATCTTCAATCTAATTATCAATGCCATTTACTTTTCTCCAATTAACGGACTAATTATTATTGAAGCCTTTCAAACCAAAAATCATATTGTGTTAAAAATTTCAGATGAAGGCCCTGGGCTATCTTCAGAAGCAATGGAGAAGGTGTTTCAACCTTTCTTTACCACAAAACCAACAGGTGATGGCTCAGGTCTCGGTCTGAGCGTGGTCCACGGTATTGTAGCTAGTCACAACGGTATTATCATCGTCGAAAATAATAAAGATAAAGGCGCCACTTTTACGATAAAACTCCCAAAATCATAAGCAATGCAGTTAAAAAAGGAAAACGTTTTAATAGTTGATGACGACATCAATATTTTGGAGCTGTTGCAACGTCACTTGCAGTCTTGGAACTATCACACCTATAAAGCTATTTCCGTAAAGGAGGCAGTTCAGATTTTACGTGATACGAAGATTGATCTTCTTATAACAGACTTGAAAATGCCTGAAATAGATGGTTTCGAATTAATAAAATTTATTTCAGAGCATTATCCTGAGCTACCAAAATTAGTAGTAACGGGTTATCCTTCGGTACAAGATTCACTTGCTGCAATTAAATCTGGCGTGGTTGGTTATTTAATCAAACCCTTTACAAAAGATGAGTTGAGAATGGCCATTGACAAGTCACTTGGGAATAGAAAAAAAGTGAATTCCACTTCGAGCCAAGTGGAAATTGATAAGGACAACACCTACGGAGGAATCATAGGTAATTCAGAAAAAATAAATGATGTTATTCAAGTCATTGAGCGCGTAAAAGATAACAAAGCAACCATCTTCATTAAAGGTGAAAGCGGAACTGGAAAAGAACTAGTAGCACGTGCTATTCACTATCAAGGAAAGTTCTCAAGAGCCCCTTTTATTGCTGTTAACTGCGGTGGTATACCAGAAAATTTATTGGAGTCTGAATTATTTGGATACACCAAAGGTGCATTTACTGGAGCGGATAAAACGCGCGATGGATTCTTTCAAGCTGCGAATGGAGGAACCATTTTTCTTGATGAAATTGGAAACGCATCTACTGCAGTACAATCTAGACTTCTGCGTGTTCTTCAGGAAAAAGAAGTTGTAAAGGTAGGTGCTCAAAAAGCTGAAAAGGTAGATGTGCGCATTATAGCGGCAACGAATAGTGACCTACAGGAAATGATTAAGAAAGGAACATTTCGGGAAGATCTGTATTATCGACTTACTGTAGTTGAGATTAACGTAGCACCGCTAAGAGAACGCAAAGAAGATATACCCTTATTGGTAGATAAATTCCTATTTAAATATGGCATTGAGTACAAAGACCAATTTATAAAAATAAGCCCCGAAGCCTCTGCAATTTTACTGCGTTACGACTGGCCAGGGAATATTCGTGAACTGGAAAATGTGATACAACGTGCGGTTATTATGTGTGATAAAATAATAGAAATTGAACACCTTCCGGAATCCTTAAAATTCAATATTAACTTTCCAGACAACCAACTACTCCCTCTAAAGGAAATAGAAAAACGTTATATTCAAAAAGTCCTTAACGCAACAGATAACAACAAAACAAAAGCTGCTGAGATTCTAGGAATTGACCGAAAAACAATCCGACAAAAACTTTCGGAATAAGCATTTTATAGCGATACAATTTTTCTCAGCTGGGTATTTTTGCATCAGTTATCAATATTTCTACCTACTTCAAAATTTCTTACAAACCGCTGAATATCAAACAGTTCATTGTTTATAGTTTTTTCTTGGCATCCCATGGCACACAGCTTGCTTTTTGGTATATCAAATAACTATTATATACAATGAAATCAAATCCATTTAATATTTGTCCCACTTGTGTCAATAGAGATACCTGTGTATTAACCGACCAGAAGAGTCAAGTATGGTCGTGTAGTGAATACGAAGAAGAAATAACGGCAACCAAACTAGAGTCAGAGCCTAAAATCACTTCAGAAAAGCAACAAGAGCCAGTTATGGCAATGAGTTAATTTGCTATTAAAAATTAAAAATAGAATGAGTTTAAATTCAATATTATCTATTCTGACTCCTAAAAAGTCCTTAATAGAAAAATCAAAAAGTAAATACGTCGCACAGAAGTATAACGAAAGAAGTATAATCAACCGTTATTTTAAATAACAAAATAAAATCCACTATAGTGGTCAATGAATATGACAACAATGACAATAACACCCCAAAAAAAAGTCAAAAAAACAGCTGTAAAAGGTATGATGGATAATGTGATGGAGCAATTTAACAGTGCTGCAGATCATATTGATCTTCATCCTAATATCCGAAAGATATTGAGTATTACCAATAACGAGATTGTCGTACACTTTCCTGTAAAAATGGATGATGGAGGAGTAGAAATTTTCACGGGCTACAGAGTCCAGCATAATAATGCGTTAGGACCATACAAAGGTGGTTTGCGTTATCATCCAACGGTTGATATAGATGCAGCAAGAGCACTTGCCATGTGGATGACTTGGAAAACATCACTAGCTGGACTACCATATGGTGGCGGAAAAGGTGGTATCCAACTCGATCCTTCAAAATATTCACAGGGAGAATTAGAACGCATCACTCGCAGATTCACGTTTGCATTGGCAGATAACATAGGTCCAGAACATGACATTCCTGCACCAGATGTAAATACTAACAGCCAAACAATGGCTTGGATCGCAGACACTTATATGAGTACAAGACCACCCGCAGAACGAACTGCAAATCAGCATGTCGTGACTGGAAAACCTGATGGTAGTGGTGGTCTTGAAGGGCGTGATCGCGCAACTGGTTATGGAGTTTTCCTCAATATAAAATTCTGGGCAGAACGTAACAATGAGACTCTAAAAGGCAAAAAATTTATTGTGCAAGGTTTCGGAAATGTAGGTTATTGGGCTTCTCATTTCCTAGAAAATGAAGGTGCCAAATTGGTTGCTGTTCAAGATGCTTTCGGATGTATTCAAAATCAAAAAGGGATAAGCGTAGAAAACCTTTTCAATTATAGTAAGGCAAATGCTGGAAGCATTGTTGATTTTCCAGAAGCCGCGGTTTTAGATAAAGAAGCGTTTTTCGCTACAAATTGTGATATCTGTATACCAGCAGCTTTAGGAAACCAGATTACCAAAGTCAATGCACCAACTATTAAAGCGAAGCTAATTGCTGAAGGCGCAAATGGCCCAACGAATGTGGATGGAGAGAAAATTTTATTGAAACGCGGTATAATAATTATACCAGATATTCTATGCAACTCTGGCGGAGTGGTAGGAAGTTATTTTGAGTGGTTGCAGAACCGAAACGGTGAGTTGTGGCAACTAGACGAAGTAAAGGCGAAACTCGATAAAAAGATGAAAGAATCATTCAAAAAAGTATATGAATATTCAGAAATAGAAGGAATGGATTTACGCACAGCCGCTTTCTGTATCGCCATTAAGCGGATTGAGAAGGCGTATATACAGCGGGGAATTTTCCCTTAATAGTAAGTTTAAAGAAGAATAAGATGAAGTATGGTAGTTTAATTATAGAAAGGAAAGAGTATGTGTATTTAAAGCGAATACTCAATATTTCAGGATATGCTGAAGATTTTGAAACTCAAAAATCATTGCAACGATTGAGTGATGAATTAAAAAATGCTCAGATAGTTGATCAAGCGGATCTACCTGAGGATGTAATTCGTTTCAATAGCAAAATAAAGGTGTATTCTGAAATTGGTTGGGAGAAAACGCTTGAACTCGTTATTCCATCCAATAAAGACGTGAGACAGGATAAGATTTCCATACTCACCCCAATGGGTGCCGCCCTGTTTGGATATTCGGAAGGAGATGAACTAGAATGGGACTTTCCTTCTGGGAAGCAGCAAATCAAAATTATTGCAGTTCATCAAAATAAAACTCAAAAAAGATTTGAACTCCCTATTTAAATAAAATAATATGGAATTATTGAAACAAGAGATATATCATCACGATACTGATATAGAAGTTACTCATAAAATAAACGGTATTGAATTGGATAATTGGATTAACCATCTAAAATATATCAATAAAGAATTATCCAATCTTATTGGTCTTTATCGAGAAGGTTTAATTAGTGAATTTGAAGATGAAAGTGTGCTTCAAAATTTTCAGAAAAAAAATTCTGAAAATAACAATTTACTAAACGCCCTTCAAAAATATATGAGTTCAAGAGCCGATATCATTGAGTGCGAAGATATCCAATGTGATATGACATACATTTCTGAACACGAAAGCTATAGAAGAAGTTATTTATACAATTTGGATAAATACAGAAGGTTAAAAGACGAGTTTTTCAGTAAAGTACAAGGGAAATTTACTTTATTGAATACAACTTCGTAATTGGAAATCGATTTACCATACAAGATAGACGCTCATAGAAGACTCTGTATTAAAAAGGATCTTATTGAATTAGGGCAGTGGATAGACAGGCTGTCCAATATAAATATTGAATTTAACTATTTGAAACTTATTGAAAAACAACTCATTAAGGATTCTAGAATTGAGATGGACGTTCTAAGTTTGCGAAGAAAAAACACCCTGTTAATGGGACTGCTTTGTAAATACGAACAAGAATTAAAAACGGAATATGAATACGGGAAAATAGAATACGACCTAACACGTGCAAAAGTGCACGAAAAAAAACGCGCTGTCCATGCTGCATTCATCCAAGAGTTCGCACAACTTAAAAATGGGATATACCAAAAGCTCTCTAAGTTTCGACTCAAATAAAAAAGCTGCTTCCTAAATTTAGGAAGGAGCTTTTTTAATGTGTTTATCTTCAATTAGTTATCCAAATGATTGCCTTCAGCTTTTTCACCAGACTGATTCATTGCCATCGTATGGTCATACTGACAACAGCCTGGTAATTTATCATAGGCATCGGGGTTTCCCATCACTTTATCTGTATCATATCCAGATGCCGCAATAGCGTTATGAATTGCATCCGCATTGGTTTGAGCATCGTCAAAAGAAACATCAATTTTCTTTTTGTCAACGTCCCATTCTGCCATCGTTACCCCTACAACACCCATTGCTGCTTTTTCAATGGTAGTTTCGCACATTCCACAATTTCCGCGTACGCCAAAACTGAGGTCTGCCTTCGCCATTTCTTTTACTTCTTCCGTTTGCGTCACCGTTTCAGATTCAGACTCCTTCGTGGTTTGATCCTTGCAGCTTACCAAGCTAACAATAGCAATTACTGCTACACTTAAAATTACTTTCTTCATTATTTTAAATTTAAATTATTACTCTATTACTTGTTTTACTTCTCCACAGGTGAGCATCGCATCACCAAAATAAGGATTTATAACTTTTTCTTCTTTACTTAACCAATAGGCGCCCTTATTATTATCGGCCATCGGACAAAACTTAAGATATACTTTCTCATCTATTCCAAATATTTCAATTGCTTTTGTCAGGTGCATTGAAAGATATTTAAAATGACTCCTTTGTTCCTCAATAGTTGTGGTATTTAAAATTGAATTAGCCGAAACCTTTATTTCCTTTTCTACAGAAATCCAATGATTGTGAGCATCATTATTGGTTAACAGTTTCATGTCCACTTTACTTAAACTAGCTAATAAAGCCTTCGCATCATTTGAAACTTTTTTAAAATCATCTTTCACCAACGCATCTTTTAAAACAACGTAGGTGTTAAAAACCGCCTTCAATTGATTCTGAAAATTTGCAGAAACTTTTATTCTCGCATTTAAATTAGTTTGCTCTAAACTAGTATTTGAGGTAGTTGACTCCATACCCAAATGTCCTTCGTGACCCGTACTAACTTTTCCTCCATCTTTGTTCATCATTGACTTTTTGCCCTTCAATTGTGCGGCGGCATCAACAGTAAAAGTTCCATTAGTCACAAACTCATCTCCAACATTCAATCCTTCTTTTACTTCATAATTTTCTCCTATTCGATTTCCAAGAAGAATCTCACGCATTTCAAAAACGGGCTCATCAGGATTGGTTTTTACATACACCACAGAGCGTTCTCCGGTCCATAAAATAGCCGAAGATGGTATGGATAGGCTTTGTCCTTTTGTTGACGACATCCCTTTAATTCTACCTTCAACAAACATTCCTGGTTTCAAAAGATCATCCGAATTGTTTAGTACGGCTCTTAACTTTACGGTTCTCGTTCTAGTGTCTAAAACGGGGTCAATAAAATCAACCTTGGTGTTAAACTCTTTATTTGAATACGCATTTGTAGTGACGGAAATAGCTTGTCCTTTTTTAAATAAATCGATCTGATTCTCATAAACATCGAAATTTGCCCAAACAGTATTCAAGTTTGCAATTTTAAGTAAGGCTTGCCCCTGTTCAACATAATCACCTTGTTCGACCAATTTTTCTGAAACGGTCCCCGAAACAGTAGCATAGACGGGGAAATTCTCTTTTACTTTGCCAGAAGTTTCAATTTGATTGATTTGACTTTCCGAAAGTTTCCAAAGCTTTAATTTGTTTCGCACTGCTTTGTACAAAGCTGGCTGTGATTCTTTTAGTGAAGCTGCCGTGATTAGCTCTTGCTGGGCAGCATATAATTCTGGTGAATAAATAGTGGCTAATAATTGTCCTTTCCGAATTTCTTCGCCAGTAATGCTCACATTTAATCGTTCTATTCTTCCTGAAAAATAACTTACTTGAACTGAGTTAGCCTCTTCATTCTGAACGATTTTTCCAGTTAACTTCATCCCACTATTTTCGGTAGTACCCGAACCAACAAATGAAGTTTGGATATTTGCCAAAGCCATGGCATTTTCAGTTAATTTGAACTGATCTGCCATCAATCCGTCAGCACCTGCTTCGGAAGGAATTAAATCCATCCCGCAAATGGGGCAATCTCCCGGTTCTGGTTGCATAATTTGAGGATGCATCGAACAGGTCCACATCTGATTGGTCTCGGAAACATTATCGTGATTGTGTTCCTTTTCGGCAGTAGTAGAACCGCCAAATAACAACCATCCTAATGCTAATCCTATTACCAATATTCCGAAGTAAATTATATATTTTTTCATCGTCTTATATTTTGATATTTCTTAATCTCAATGCATTTCCTATTACCGAAACCGAGCTAAAACTCATTGCCAAAGCCGCAATCATAGGCGATAACAATATTCCAAACACTGGAAATAAAACACCTGCAGCAATCGGAACTCCCAAAGTATTATAGATGAGTGCAAAAAACAGATTTTGTTTTATGTTTTTCATAACGCCGTGACTTAAATTTCTAGCTCTTACAATGCCGTGTAAATCACCTTTCACCAGGGTAATCATTGCACTTTCTATAGCGACATCGGTTCCTGTTCCCATCGCGATACCCACGTCACTCTTTGCTAATGCTGGTGCATCATTAATTCCGTCACCTGCCATTGCAACTAATTTACCCTCGGCCTGTAGTTTTTCTACTACTTTAAGTTTATCCTCAGGAAGCATACTCGCTTTAAAATCGGTGAGGTTTAATTCGGAAGCCACTGCCTGTGCAGTATCGTGATTATCTCCAGTTAGCATGATTACCTCAATCCCTCTAGCCTGAAGTTCTTTTATTGCCTTTGCACTCGTCTCTTTAACCTTATCTCCAATTACCACATACCCACAGACTTTAGAATCGATCGCTAAAAAAGAAACCGTTTTTCCCTGTTTCTGAAAAGCTAGCGCTTCATCATGCATTTTAGAGGTTATTTCAGCTTTCACATAATCCATCATTTTTGGATTACCTAATGCTATCTTTTTACCGTTGACAATTCCTTCTACTCCTTTTCCGGTAACTGCTTTGAAGTCTTCCGATTTCAAAATATCAACATTTTGAGTTTTACCATATTTTACGGTCGCTTCGGCAAGTGGATGCTCGCTATTGTTATTCACTGAAATTATAAATTGCAGTAGCTCCTTTTCGTCAAAACTTTCAGAAAAAGAACCAATAGTTTCTACCATTGGTCTACCTTCTGTGATGGTTCCAGTTTTATCAACGATTAGCGTATCGACCTTATCCATTTTTTCAAGAGCTTCAGCATTTTTAATAAGCACCCCATTTTGAGCTCCGCGCCCTACACCTACCATTACCGACATAGGCGTAGCTAAGCCTAAAGCACAAGGGCAGGCGATAATCAACACGGCTATAGCATTGACCAAAGCGAAAACATAGGCTGGCTCTGGCCCCCAAATAGCCCAAACAGCAAAGGTTATCATCGCAATGATCACAACTACGGGAACAAAATACCCTGATACTTTATCGGCAAGATTCTGGATGGGCGCACGACTTCTACTCGCATCGTTAACCATATGGATGATTTGAGACAATAATGTATCGCTACCCACTTTTTCAGCCTTCATTAAGAAGACCTGATTACCATTGATTGTACCACTGCTCACTTTATCATCTACACTTTTGTTTACAGGAATTGGTTCCCCCGAAATCATGGATTCGTCAACTGTAGTGTCTCCTTCAGTAATAACACCATCAACCGGAATTTTATCTCCTGGTTTTACTTTTAGAATATCGTTTAATGCAATCTTATCGATACTAACCTCCATAGCTTCTCCATCCACTATCTTTGTTGCCTTATTTGGCGCCAACTTTAAAAGTTCTTTTACTGCCGAATTTGTCTGAGAGTGTGCGCGGGCTTCCAGTAACTGTCCTAATAAAACAAGTGTTAGAATAACGGTGGCCGCTTCAAAATACACATGAACCGCTCCAGAATCTGTTTTGAATTGTGCTGGAAAAAAGTCTGGGAAAAACATTCCGAAGACACTAAATGACCAAGCAACACCTGCTCCTATTCCAATTAAGGTAAACATATTTAGGTTCCAGGTTTTTATGCTTCTATAGGCGCGCTCAAAGAACATCCAAGTGGCATAAAACACCACTGGAATAGACAATGCAAACTGAACCCAATTCCAATGTTTTTGTTCCATTACCTCATACAATGGGTTGTTGGAAATCATTTCACTCATTGCAATAATAAAAATGGGTAGCGTAAAAGCGGTTGCGATCCAAAACTTCTTCGAAAGCTTTTTATAGGTTTTTTCTTCTGCCGACAAATCTGGATGCATGGGTACTAAATCCATTCCGCAGATTGGGCAAGAACCTGATTCATCACTCACAATTTCGGGATGCATAGGGCAGGTCCATTGCTGTGATGGCACATTTGACAGGTTTTGTTCCTCTACCAAATCCATTCCGCATACCGGACAGTCCTCTGCTTTATCGTAGGTTTTATCACCTTCACAATGCATTGGGCAATAAAATGTGCCCGTTCCTTTCCCAATCCTTGCAAAGGCAGGGATCGCATGAACCTTTTCCAAAACATCGTTTGAGTCATGTTCACCTAACATATGAATACTATACCTTCCACCATCATTTTTTAATGCTGCCTGAAAAGTCTCAAATGCTATATGTGCCTCCATTTCGATGGTGGCTTCGGCTTTTTCTAAATTAACCGTTGCTTTTGAAACACCTTGCACTTTTGAAAGTGTTTCTTCTACATGATTGCGACAACCGTTGCAAGTCATTCCGTGGATGTGATATGTGTGCGTCATTTTTTATTGAGTTAAGTAATTAACGATAGTCGATTGAACATAATAGTTCATTATCGATTCTATTTGATTCATTTCAAACTTGAGTTGTAGCTCCTGAATATCCAAAACATCATTAAAATCTATTGTTCCGCTCTCATAGCTTCTAACTAGAATTTGTTCTGCGTCCTTGGCTTGTTTCAAGTTCTTTGATTGGGTATTATAACTTATTCTGGAAGCAACTCGATTTTTTAGCGCCTTATCTAGCGCTGTTTCTAACACATTATGACGCTCTAATTTCTCGAACTTTATCTCCTCCTGCTTTAGTTCATTCTGCTTCGTTAGTGATTTATTTTTTTTATTAAAAATTGGAATGGAAACTGAAACCATTGGCATAATAATATCCTTTCCATTATCGCTAAAACTCATATCTGGTCTTTCAGAAACGGCGATATAATCCAATCCGAAACCTAACATTGGCAAATTTTCCTTCTGATTTACTAATTCAGATTGTTCGACAGATTGAAACAACTTATCGAATTTGATTAGCTCTGGATGTACCTCTAACTTCTCGATATTCGTTTCAAATTCTTCGGAAGGGATTGCCAATGCATTTACGATAAAAATCTCGACATTTTTCTCTCTATTTAAAAGCTTGTTGAAAGCCGTTTGTTCCCCTAAATAAAGCTGTTCTAACACTTTTTTGGATTGATCTAATTCATTTTGACGCATTTGCAATCTCAGCACGTCTACTGCCGAAGCTTTGCCAACTTCAACCGAAGTTAAGGCAAGTGTTTCATAGGTTTCAAGCAAATGTATGTTCTCGATTAACACTTGTTGCTTTGCTTTATTGGCATATAAATTATAATAGGATTGCGATACCGAAGCGACGAGTTTTCTTTTAGCAATTGTAATATCTTCATATTTCGCTTCGGCCAAGGACGTCACATAGTTTTCTCTTGCAGTTATCGATCCGAACCAAGGTATCATTTGTTTCGCCGACACTTTGAATCGCTGAGGTCCTGTCCTGGTTTCAGGCTCACTCATAAAGTATCCTACAGCGACTTCAGTGTTAGGATATGTATTCACTTCATTCTTTTTTTCTGAAGCTATACTATATTGAGATTCGAATTTCTGAATTTCAGGGTTATTTTCTAAAGCTTCATCAACAAGTATTTTCAGTTCTTGTGCATTTCCTTTAAGTGAAAAGAAAATAGTACAAAGAGCAAAGGCCACTTTTAGAATTTTAAGGTTATTAACGTTTTTCATTTTACATTTTATTAGGCTATTCTCTTTCATCAATTTTCTATACTCTTTTTACTTTCAACTCCTGTTTCCAACTGTATAAAACCGGCACTACGAATAATGTTATTAATGCAATTAGCATCCCGCCAAAACTAGGAATCGCCATAGGAATCATTATATCACTACCTCTCCCCGTAGAGGTTAAAACAGGTAATAATGCTAAAATGGTGGTTGCAGTCGTCATTAAACAAGGTCTAATCCGCTTTTCTCCAGCTTCAACTACGGACGCTCTTATTTCCTTCCTAGTTTCTGGTGTGTTTCTATTGAAGGATTGAGTTAAGTAGGTTGCCATTACCACACCATCATCTGTTGCAATACCAAATAACGCAATAAACCCTACCCAAACTGCCACACTTAAATTAATAGGGTGCATTTGGAATAAATCACGTAGGTTTTCACCGAAGAAATTGAAATTCAAAAACCATCCTTGACCATACAACCAGATCATTATAAACCCACCTGAAAATGCCACAGCAATTCCCGTAAAGACCATTAACGAAGTTGTTACCGAACGGAATTGAAAATAAAGTATCAAGAAAATAATAAGTAAGGCCAACGGAACAACTACACCGAGTGTTTTTTCGGCCCGCAACTGATTTTCATAAGTTCCAGTAAACTTATAGTTAATACCTTTTGGCACCACTAATTCTCCTTTGTCAATTTTTTCCTGAATAAGCGCCTGTGCATTCTCCACTACATTTACCTCAGCAAAACCATCTAACTTATCGAACAATACATAACCCACTAAGAAAGTATCTTCACTTTTTATGACTTGCGGACCTTGTTCATAACGAATCGTAACCAATTCACTTAAAGGCACAGGACTCCCCTTTCCAACAGGTATATAAATCTGTTCTAAGTCGGACGGATTGTCACGTAATTCTCTTGGATAGCGAACACGTACTCCATAACGTTCTCGTCCTTCGACCGTTTGCGTTAACACCATTCCTCCGACTGCTATTTTAAGCACATTTTGGACGTCTTCAATAGATATTCCATAACGCGCAATTTTAGTCCTGTCGATATCAATAAGCAGGTATGGTTTACCTACGATACGATCTGCAAACACGGCTTCTTTCTTAACACCCTTAGCCAGTTTTAGAATATTTTCTAATTGTACTCCGAATGCCTCAATTTGCTTTAAGTCTTGTCCCTTCACCTTAATTCCCATAGGGGCTCGCATTCCCGTTTGAAGCATTACTAATCGTGTTTCAATAGGTTGCAACTTGGGGGCGGAAGTTACTCCTGGAAGCTTAGTCACCCGCACAATTTCATTCCAAATATCATCTGGTGATTGGATATCTGGTCGCCAATTTCGATAGAATTCTCCATCATTGTCTGGAATAAGCTGAAGTACTGAAATCGAACTCATTACAACATTTTCAGAATTATTTGGATTTGCAATAAATCGGCCATCCTTCAACTCAAACAAACCTTCATCATTCACTTTAAAGCGTTGTCGCTCGCGATCATCGTTCAGCATATATTCTGGCTTATACTGAATCATATTCTCATACATAGACAAAGGTGCCGGGTCTAAAGCCGATTCGGTACGTCCTGCTTTACCAACAACGGTTTCAATTTCAGGAATACTAGCAACCGCCATATCCAATTGTTGTAAAACACGTTTATTTTCCGCCACACCAGAATGTGGCATAGAGGTCGGCATTAACAGAAAAGACCCTTCATTGAGCGATGGCATAAACTCTTTACCCGTGTTTTTCATTATAAAAAAACCTGCAATAACGATTAACGTAGGAACCGACAAGAACAAAATCTTGTTGTCTAAACACCATCTTAAAATGCGCGTATAATACAATCTAAAGAGCGTGAAAATACCGAGTAAACTAAAGCATATAATTCCAACAAAAATAAGGTTCCAAAAGATACTTTTATCTACTCCAAGTGGTCGCCAATATTGAGCTAAAAGGGAAACAATAGCCAAAGATGAAAATACAATATTCAGTAAATTAGCCTGTTTTTCTGAAAGGGCTTCGTTTAATTTTAATAGCGCAGTTACGCCAAAGGCGATGAGTAGTAACCCCAGCCAGTAGCCTAAAATAATAGCTACAATTCCTAATGCAATTAAGAGTACATTAATACCAAGACTAAATGTCTTTTTAATATTCTTCTTTCTGAATATAAAGGCGGCAAATGGTGGAATTAAGAATAATGCCACTATAATTGAAGCTGTTAGCGCAAATGTCTTTGTAAATGCCAATGGTCTAAATAATTTACCTTCGGCACCTAGCATTGTAAACACAGGAATGAAACTAATAATGGTTGTCATAACCGCGGTTACAATTGCCCCTGAAACTTCGGCACTTGCATTATAAACGACATCATTAATTTTTAACTTTTCGCTTTTAACTTGTAACTGTTCGTTCTCATCTAAGTGCCTTATAATATTTTCAGAAAGTATCACACCAACATCGACCATGGTACCAATAGCAATTGCGATTCCTGATAAGGCTACGATATTGGCATCTACATTGAAGAATTTCATTGCAATAAAAACCATTAAAACGGCGACTGGAAGCAAGCCAGAAATTAGGATAGAAGCCCTCAGATTGAAGACCATAAGGATGATTACTAAAATGGTGATTAAAATTTCTAATGATAAGGCTTCATTGAGCGTTCCCAATGTTTCCTGAATCAATTCTGTTCTATCGTAAAACGGAACTATAGTGACTTGTGACGTTCTCCCATCGCTCAAAATTTTTGTAGGCAAGCCAGCGCCTAATTCGCTAATTTTTTCTTTTACATTGTTAATGACCTCCATCGGATTTGCTCCGTAACGCGCCACCACTACCGCACCTACTACCTCTGCTCCTTCTTTATCTAATACTCCTCTTCGAGTAGCAGGACCTAGAAACACTTTTCCTATATCCTTGATTTTAATGGCCGTGTATTCTTCTGAAGTGACTACGGCATTTTCCAAGTCTTCAATGGATTTTACGTAGCCCAGGCCTCGCACTAAATATTCTGCTTGATTAATTTCTAAAGTTTGAGCACCAATATCTTTATTACTTTCCTTAACAGCTTTTACAACTTGACCGAGCCCAATATTATACTGTCGCATTAACTCAGGATTTACATCCACCTGATATTCCTGAACATATCCACCTATAGAAGCAACTTCCGAAACACCACTTGCTGATGACAAGGCATATTTCACATAGTAGTCTTGTATGCTTCGCAATTCTTGTAAATCCCATCCACCAGTAACGTTTCCGTTTTCATCACGACCTTCTAAGGTATACCAGAAGATTTGCCCCAATCCTGTTGCGTCAGGTCCTAAAGCAGGGTTAGCGCCTTCAGGCAATAATCCACTTGGTAATGAGTTTAACTTTTCTAGAATTCTACTACGACTCCAATAGAACTCTATATCTTCTTCAAAAATGATATAGATACTAGAAAACCCGAACATCGAAGAACTTCGAATGGTTTTCACTCCGGGAATACCTAGTAGAGCGGTAGTTAACGGATAGGTAATCTGGTCTTCAATATCCTGAGGTGAACGACCATCCCATTTGGTAAACACGATTTGTTGATTTTCACCAATATCTGGGATAGCGTCTACAGCTATGGGATTACTAGGTAGAAAACCTGTTTCCCATTTGAATGGTGCGTGTACTACTCCCCAGCTTACAAAGAGAAGGAGCATTAGTACTGAGACGAGCTTATTTTCTATTAGAAATTTTATGCTTTTATTTAGCATTGCCTTTAATATTTAAACAATTAGATAAGAGTGCTACGAAAACACCAAGTACATCAAATTACCCTGAAAACAGTAAGTCTTAGGATAATACAGTCTATTGTTTAAAAATCAAATTAAATAGGTCTCGTCAAGCTTATAAATCTGCCTGACTAAGGGAGGGGGAGGATATTCCGAAAAAATTGTTATAGCATCATCAAATCCTTCGAAAAGAGAAATATATGTTTGAACTAATGAAGCTACAAATACCTGATGATTTATTGTTAAGGTATCAAAAGAAACTTTTAATTCTTCCTGTCCTTCCAAAAGCAATTGTTTATCGGCACAGCAATCTTTTTTAGTGATTGAGCAGCCAGATACAGGTGCCTCTTTCTTCATTTCCATTCCGCAGGTCTTGGCATCCTTAAAAACAGCTGTACTCACTAAAGTATCTCCACAATAGTGCATATCAACCGTAAACGACATTGTAGAGAATAAAACTACAAATGCCATCAGGATAGCTGAGATCTTATGGAATACTTCTTTCATAATTGAATCAAAGATAAGGAATTTTAACATCCCAATATTTTGTTTAACAGAAATTTAAATGCTTCGAAACTAACCAAACGAACATATCAAACAAATTAATCATTTTGAATTGTTATTAAAGAAATTACTAGTTTTACCAAAACCTAATAATATGAAGAAGTTTCTATTCCTCTACCTATTTGCTTTCAGTATTCCTGCTTTTTCGCAAGACTATAAACCACTTCTCGATACTTATAACGAGTGGCAAGTAACTAATTGTTTTTTTGGTTGTAATACAGATCGTTATTGGACAGATGGTGATACCATAGTAGACGGAGTTGAGTATAAAATACTAGATGGTTTTCATTTTATTTCTAGATCTTTTTTGCTTCGCGAAGAGGTCGCCAATAGAAAAGTATATCTAAATTTCGTCGATGGAAATGAAGACGAATACCTATTGTACAATTTCGACTTGAATGTGGGAGATACATTTGATATGAAGAACCCTGTTTCTCCATTTCCTGAAGATGCTGGGATGTATCAGCTCGATTCAATTATTCTTCGCCCATTAAGCGATGGCAATGATTACCGCCATTTCTACTTTTCACCAACTCCATCTAATACTATTAGCACGACCAATGCGGTATGGGTTGAAGGTGCTGGATCATTATCGCTAATTAACGCACCTAGTGGTCTTCCAGATATTAATGGTGTTGGACATCTTAGCTGTTCGTTTAAAAACAGTGTGTCCTTCTATACCAATTTGGATTCTATAACGTCCTGTGAACCTTTTATTGTGCTCGACATCGATGAGGTAAGCAATCCATTATTTGAGGTAAACGTGACCACACTAGTTTCCAATGACATTTGTACCATGACCAATACCCATAACGTACGGTTTATTGATATTTATGACTTAAATGGTAGAAGAGTTCTAGAAACTACGAATAACGGAAGCCAAGAAATTAACTTAAATCTCTCTAGTTTTAAATCGGGTGTATATATTATTGTAATGAACACCAAACAATTTCAGAAAAGAACATTTAAAATAGTGGTTAACTAATTTATTTTTCTCCCTTTTTGAACCCATAAGCATTCTGTCCTAAAAAGTCCTTCGGAAACTGATCGTCACCCGGAAAACCTAAAGTGATTTTCCCGCTGTCTTCAGGAATATAATTAGTCTTAAAAACATAATCCCAAAGACTTAAACTAATTCCGAAGTTAACGCCATACCTCCCTTCAGGCAAGGTATAAGAATGATGGTACAAATGCATTACCGGGTTATTTATAAAATACTTAAGTGGCCCCCAGGTTATTTTTACATTAGAATGATTTAAGTGCCCAATAGCAATGGCAATAAAATGGACGATATATGCCTGCTCTGGCTCAAAACCGAATAAAATCATTACCGCGAAGGTTTTTAATGGCTTATAAAAAATATTCTCCATCCAATGGTAGCGCAGATGTGCTGCAAACCCCATCTCTTTTACACTGTGGTGTACCTTATGAAATTTCCACAAAAATGAAAACTTATGTAATAGCGTATGTGTAAACCATTGAACAAAATCGAGTAGTATAAAAAAGACTAATAGTTGCAACCACATGGCCCATGCAGACGGGTCAAATAGGGCTAACGATTTATCATTAATTCCAATCGCTTCGAATCCAACTTGCAAAACCATATAAAAACCACTTATCGCAATCGAAAAAATAAAGAAATTAAAAAACATATAAAATCCGTCTAGCCAGAAGTCTTTTCTAAAGACAGACTGTTCTTTTCTCCAAGGGAATAAAATTTCCAGCCCCCAAACAATAAGAGAAATGGCTATTAGCCCCCAAAAGTAATTAGTGTACCAAGGAACTTCAAACAGTATGGAATTCCAAGTCCATTCTACCGTTCCTGTAAAAGCCTGTACAAAGGCATCAATATATTTTTTCATAATTACGCTATTATTTTACAAAGACATGTATTGTCAAGGTTTATTTAAAACCCTTCTTTTTACAATGAATTATCTACTATTTCTTGTACAATCTCAGGGTTCAATAAGGTACTTGTGTCGCCTATATTACCTATTTCCTTACACGCTATCTTACGGAGTATTCTACGCATAATTTTACCTGATCTCGTTTTAGGCAATCCGCTAGTAAATTGAATTTTATCCAATTTCGCTATGGGGCCAATTTGCTCTGTAATTATCTGGTTAATTTCCTTCCATAAATTATCGTGGTTTCTATCCTCTCCGGTTTCCTTTAAAGTTACATATCCATAAAGCGCATTTCCTTTTATATCGTGTGGAAAACCTACAATCGCAGACTCTGCTACTGCCGGATGTTCGTTAATAGCATCTTCTATTGGGGCTGTTCCTAAATTATGACCAGACACAATAATCACATCATCAACACGTCCTGTAATTCGATAATAGCCTACCTCGTCTCTTAGTGCGCCATCTCCCGTAAAATACATGTTGTTATAAGCCGAAAAATAGGTGTCTTTATAGCGCTGATGATCGCCCCAAATAGTTCGTGCAATACCTGGCCATGGGAATTTAATACACAACCGTCCATCTACCTGATTTCCTTTGATTTCATTTCCGTTTTCATCCATTAGAGCCGGTTGGACTCCAATAAAAGGCAAGGTTGCATAAGTTGGCTTGGTTGGTGTGACAAAAGCGATTGGTGTAATCATAATACCTCCAGTTTCGGTTTGCCACCAGGTGTCTACAATAGGTGCTTTCTTTTTTCCGACGTTATCATCATACCAATGCCAAGCTTCTTCGTTTATGGGTTCTCCAACCGTACCTAAAACTTTTATTGAAGACAAATCATGGTTATCCAAATATCCAACCCCTTCTTTTGCTAAGGCCCGAATCGCCGTTGGTGCGGTATAGAGTTGATTCACTTTATGCTTTTCTACAATCTCCCAAAAACGTCCAAAATTTGGATAACTAGGTACTCCTTCAAACATAACAGTGGTTGCCCCATTACACAAAGGACCATATACAATATAACTATGCCCAGTAATCCAACCTATGTCTGCAGTACACCAATACACATCATCTTTATTATACTGAAATACATTCTTAAACGTATATGCTGTAAACACCATATAACCAGCAGTACTGTGCACCATTCCTTTGGGTTTTCCAGTTGAACCTGAAGTATATAAAATAAACAAGGGGTCTTCGGCATCCATTGTCTCTGGCATACAAATGCTACTCGCGTCATCCAATAAGGGTTGTAGCCAATAATCGCGCCCTGTTTGCATAGTCACTTCAGAGTTTATGCGATTGACAACTAAAACCGTTTTTACACCAGGGCACCCTTCTAATGCCTCGTCTACAAGACCTTTTAAATCAATCGTTTTTGAACCACGGTACGAACCATCACTTGTTATAACCATTTTACAATCCGAATCATTAATTCGGGTTTTCAATGCCTTTGCTGAAAAGCCTGCGAATACTACAGAATGAATTGCACCTATACGTGCGCAAGCCAGCACCGATATTGCCAATTCTGGAATCATTGGTAAATAAATACAAACCCTATCTCCTTTTTTAACACCTTTCTCCTTAAGGACATTAGCGAACTTGCAAACCTTTTCGTGCAATTGATTGTAGGTTAAATGTTCAGCCTGTTCTTCAGGGCTATTTGGTTCAAAAATAATTGCTGTTTTATCGCCTCTCGTATTTAAGTGCCTATCGATACAATTCTCAGTAATGTTAAGCTTTGCCCCTTCAAACCATTTGACTTCCGGCTTTGTAAAATCCCAACTTAATACACGATCCCATTTCTTGCGCCACATAAAATGTTCTTCGGCAATCTCTTCCCAAAAAACTTCAGGATTACGAACCGATTTTCTGTAAACTTGATAATACTCTTCTAGATGTTTTATATGATAATTACTCATAAATACTTGATTTTCAAATACGCGAATTTGAGTATTCGTTTAGACGATTGCTTTTAAATACTACAACATGAGCTGCATTTTTTTACTGTGAATTAAAAAACAAGATACGTAAAAAAAATGCCTTTCAAATATAGCTATCTCCCCAAAAAGTGAATGTGATAAATATCATTTTAACCAATTATAATTCATCGTAATTTTGGGAACGCAAAATAGAATTAATGGCTTCAATCGTTCAAAAATACAATATTCCAGGTCCTAGATATACAAGTTATCCAACGGTGCCTTATTGGGACAATGACCATTTTTCTTTGAAAGCTTGGAAAGAAACTTTAGAGCAAAGCTTCCTTACGGACAACGAGTCACAAGCCATTAGTCTTTATATTCACCTGCCTTTTTGTGAAAGCCTTTGCACCTTTTGTGGTTGTAATAAGCGTATCACAAAAAATCACTCCGTAGAAATTCCTTATTTGGAATCTATTATTAAAGAGCTAGCGCTTTATAATGAAATTTTAGGTGGACATCCTGTTGTAAAAGAACTTCATCTAGGGGGAGGAACACCTACTTTTTTTTCTTCTGAAAACTTAAAAATATTACTGAATGGGATTTTCCGAAATGCCAAGAAAGCGAAAGATGCAGTTCTAAGTTTTGAAGGACATCCAAACAATACTTCCGAAGCACATTTAAAAATGTTTGCTAGTCTTGGGTTTACTCGTGTGAGTTATGGCGTACAGGATTATAACGAAACTGTTCAAAAGGCCATTCATCGGATTCAGCCATTCGAAAATGTAGAAAGAGTAACCAATCAAGCAAGGAATGCTGGTTTTACTTCTGTTGGGCACGATCTTATCTTTGGGCTGCCCTTTCAGAAAAAAGAACACATTATCCATACCATTGAAAGAACCAAAGAACTGAAACCAGATAGAATTGCTTTTTATAGCTATGCACATGTACCTTGGATAAAAGGGAATGGACAACGCGGGTTTAATGATGAAGACTTACCAACGGCTGAAGAAAAAAGGAAACAATACGAGTTAGGGAAAAATATGCTTCTAGAGGCCGGGTATCTAGAAATAGGGATGGATCATTTTGCGCTTCCAAGTGACAAACTATATACCTCACAAGAAAACAAAACCATTCATCGAAATTTTATGGGGTATTCAGATTCTAAAACTCAGTTAATGATTGGATTGGGAGCCTCGGCCATTAGTGATAGCTGGCTTGGTTTTGCTCAGAACGAAAAAGGGGTAGAAGCATATCAGGATTTGGTGAGAAAAGGAATTTTACCTGTATTTAAAGGTCATATTTTAACAGATGAAGATCTTGTAATTCGGAAACACATACTCAACCTAATGTGCCAGCAAGAAACTTCTTGGGAAGAAGACTCACTTTATTTCGACGACCTCCCCAACGTATTAACAAAGCTAGTAGAGCCGGAAAAAGACGGACTAATTAAGTTACTACCTAAAGGTGTACAAGTCACTCAAAAAGGGCTTCCATACATAAGAAACATCTGTATGGCATTCGACTTATTGCTTCAAAGAAAAAAGCCAAAAACACAACTCTTTTCTATGACAGTTTAAATAATTAGACTTGCTCTTCTTCAGAATTGTCAGTTTTTTTCTTGTCGCTATTCATCATATTCACAACAATCAAGACTAAAACAATACAAACCACTGCAAAAACTCCAATAATCGCGGCGCCCATACTCCAGTTTACTAGGGAAATAGTATTAAAAAAAGCCATTGGTATAAATTTAAAAGTTAGTTAATTATTTACTTGTTGATTTCCACGCCGCCATTGGCGCAATCGTAATTTGTATCCACCATTAGAGTGGTTGGTTTGGGAGACACATAGGGTATCCCTAATCCCATTCCTCTTAGAACAAATAAGAAACCAATAAATACAATAAAGACTGGGATTGCCTTTCGGATATTCTGGCGGACTTTTCCGTTCAAAAAATTACCCAAATAAATAGTGGTTGTCATTAAGGGGACAGTTCCCAATCCAAAAAGCATCATATACAAACTCCCACTAAGCGCAGTAGTAGAAGCCAAGGTTCCTAATACAGCCATATAAACCAATCCACAAGGTAAAAAACCGTTTAAAAACCCTATTGTTAAAAAGGTGTCTGGCGTCTTCTTTTTAAGCTCTTGCCCTAGTGCACTTTTAACCTTTGAGATTATCTTGAAGATGGGGCGAGAAAAATTGTATTTATTGAAGATTCGTAAAGGGATGAGCACAACAGCTATCATTACTAAACCAATAAAAATTGACAACTGCTGCTGCATCCCAAATAGGTTCAAACCTTTTCCTAACAAACCAAATAAAAATCCGATAATACTATAGGATAACAACCTTCCAAAATGATATAAGAATATCTGCCTCGCTTTTTTAAAATTATTAGAGCGGTCTACAGGTAACATAAAAGCAATAGGACCGCACATTCCAACACAGTGGAAACTACCTAATAATCCAAATAAAAATGCGGTTACTAACATTTCTTAGTAGGTGATTGACTCTTTGTATAAATATTCTTTAGTATCATATTTCCAGCTAAGGGTGATGTTCCATCGACCGTCTAACAACCGTTTGTCAGGTATGAGCAAATTTTTATTGGACAACTCGATAGGGAAATCGAAATCCAATTGTTTATTAGACGGTCTATAAAGGAACACCGTACCTTTAATTTTTGATGCTTCTATATCCTTCGGAAAACTTAGAAGCCAACCTCCTTCTACCTTTTTTCCCTTTATCTTTTCTGAAAGTAATTTCAAGTTTTGTTCGGCATCAATTTCTTCTTGAAACGCCAGTTCTTTTTTATAATATTCCTCTACTACCAAATCGTGATTATAGCCTTTATCGATTGTCATTTTTATTACTAAGAATAAAATGAAAGACATAAATAATACAATAGCAATTACAATTCCAGTACCCCAATTAATCTTCATTATGACTTATTTATAACTCCTAGGACCCATAAAAGCCGTAGTTGTAGTTTCAATTAATTTATCTTCACTATAGACGCCAATCTCCAAACGGTCTTTATCTCCACTAAGCGCACTCCCATTTATTTCTATAAACAATGTGCCTTCAGCCGAAGCTTGTCCCTCTACCTCAATATGCTCATGTCTAACTAGTTTAATTTCTCCACTATGTGATAATAATTTGAATGTTACATTTTCAACCGGATGGGTTGTTTTATTTATCAGTTTGAATGTATACACATTACTGATAATATTATTGTCTTTATGTTCGTACAACTGCCCTGGAAGACGTAATATTCTCGCCTCTACATCATTGCGCAGAAAGAGCATTCCTATAAGCACTCCTACGAGAATAAACAATACCGCTGTGTAGCCTTTTAAACGAGGCGTAAACTTGAATTTCGATTTTTTCTCAATATTGTCCTCGCTGGCATAACGTATCAATCCCTTCGGAAGATTAACAGACTCCATCATATGGTCGCAGGCATCAATACAAGCGGTACAGTTAACACATTCTAACTGAGTTCCGTTCCTAATATCGATATTTGTTGGACACACATGGACGCACTGAAAACAATCAATACAGTCTCCTTTTCCAGTAGTTGGACGATCTTCATTTTTCTTGAATTTTGCTCTCCCAGCTACTTTTTCTCCGCGTTTATGATCATAAGCAACAATTATGGATTTGTTGTCTAATAGTACTCCCTGTAATCTACCATAAGGACAGGCAATGATGCATACTTGTTCTCTAAACCAGGCGAACACAAAATAGAAAACTCCAGTAAAAATAAGTAGTGATATTAATGTTTTTACATTGCTAAAAGGTCCTTCACTTATAAACTGAATTAAACGATCACTACCAATTAAATACGCTAAAAATACATTTGCAATTAAAAATGAGATGATAAAAAAGATGGTCCATTTTAGTATTCGTTTTCTAATCTTTTCGGCATCCCATTTTTGTTTTGCCAAACGAATTTGTTTCCCTCTATCTCCATCAATCCAATATTCAATTCTTCGGAAAACCATTTCCATAAAAATTGTCTGAGGACAGATCCATCCGCAGAATATTCTTCCGAAGGCAACGGTAAAGAAAATTACGAATACCACTCCAATTAGCATCATTATCACAAAGAGATAAAGATCTTGCGGCCAAAATGGAAATCCGAAAACATTAAAACGTCTTTCCAATACGTTGAACATCATAAACTGATTCCCATCAATCTTAATAAATGGCGAAGCAATTAAAACGGTTAGCAATACATAACTAACCCATTTTCGATATTTATAGAACTTACCTGAAGGTTTTTTTGGAAATACCCAAGCTCGCTTCCCTTCCTTATTGATGGTACCGATGCTGTCTCTAAATGTTTCGTTTTCTGGGGTTTCCATTGTTTTATATTAAAATTGCAAAAGGCCAATGTTTAATTTTAATAATCCTCTTGTTGCATTATTCAATTTTTGTTGAATCTGCAACAACTTCTTGTATTTCTACTGCCGGATCATCTGGATTAATCCAGATATCGCCTTCAGCTGCTTTTGGTTCGGCTGGCGTTGTACCTTCAAAACTCAACACATAGCTTGTAACTTGCGCCATTTCTGCGGGTTTTAAATCTGTTTTCCATGCAACCATCCCTTTTCCATCACGTCCTCCTTCCGAAATTGTATTAAAAACATTCTTAATTCCACCGCCTAAAATCCAATTCCTATCGGTAAGATTCGGGCCAATTCCTCCTCCTCCATCTGCCTTATGACAAGCGATACAATTTGCCGTAAAAATTGCCTTTCCAGCACTTAAATCTGACGCTTCGGTCAATAATTCCACCGTGTTTACATCCACCAAATCCTTAGCGGTTCTCTTGTATTCTGCAATATCTACCTTCGCTTGAGCTACGGCAATTTCGTATTCTTGTATTTGATTGGTATCACCAAACACTTCATACCGAACTAAGTAAACTACCGCAAAAACAATAGTCGCATAAAACATATACACCCACCATGGCGGAAGGGTATTGTCCAGTTCTTTAATGCCGTCATAGTTGTGATCTAGCACTATTTCACCTTCTTGCTCCATCGCTTTCGACCCAAGCATTTTTTTATAGGACTTTTTTAACCCACCAAATCTATTTTCTGATTTAAACGCTTCAGAAGCCAAAAACCGTTCTCGCTCTTCGGTTTTTAATCCACGAAAGAGAATACTTCTCAGTGTTTCTGAAATGATTTCAATAGCAACCGCAAATAATAGTAACATAGCCATAACAGCCCAAATAATAGGGTATTTTACAATTGCCCATTCTGCTCCCGAATCCACCGTAAATTCTAACAGAAAAAATGCAAGCAACATAAAACCGATGACGCGTAAATAAGATGTTCCTGTTTTCATAGTCCTTGTTTGTTTTGGTTAGTATCAAATGGAATATTGCTCACCTCTTGTATATGCTCTTTTTTAGCTGTAAACACCCACCAAAAGAGTGCAACAAAAAAGATGAAAAATATGAGTAGCGAAATAATTGGATAAATCGCAACACCGTCTATTTGTTCTAAATTTCCTTTTATGAATTTTAGCATAATTATTCTTTGTTAGTTGTTACTTCAGTCTCGTCTTTTACCTTAATATCAGTACCCAATCGCTGTAAATAAGCAATTACAGCTACAATCTCACGGTCTTTCATCTCTATAAAATCTATTCCATTATCTACAGCATACTTCTTATCAGCTTCATAAGTTTTCGCAAAGTCAGGATCGTTATACAAGTTTTGCTCAATTCCAGCACCTTGTTCGTCCATCCATTGTTTTGCTCTCGCAATTTCTTCTTCAGTATAAGGGACTCCAAGAGTCACCATAACTTGCATTTTCTTTTCCGTTAGGGATTTATCCAAAGCATCACTGATTAACCATTTGTAAGCAGGCATAATGGATCCTGACGAAGTACTTTGGGGGTCGTACATATGATTTAAATGCCAATTATCTGAATACTTACCTCCTATTCTATGGAGATCTGGTCCAGTCCGTTTACTACCCCAAAGAAATGGATGGTCGTAGACATATTCACCAGATTTTGAATATTCACCGTAGCGTTCTACTTCACTTCTAAAAGGACGAATCATTTGAGAGTGACAAGAGACACAGCCTTCACGGATATAGATATCCCTTCCTTCTAATTCTAGTGGCGTATAAGGCTTAACGCTTGAAATTACTGGCACATAATCATCTACCATAAGTGAGGGTATTATTTGCACCATTCCTCCAATTAATATAGCGATTGTAGCAAAAATTGTAAGCTTCACCGGGCGTCTTTCTAACCAGGTGTGATACCCTTCTTTTGTTGTTCTCTTTTTAGTAACCTTAGTCAATGGAGCAGCTTCCGCAAGTTCATCGGTTACTTTACTTCCTCGACGTACTGTTTGAATAATATTATAAAGTAGAATAAACGCTCCTAAAATATACATACTTCCACCAATGGCTCGCATCCAATACATTGGCATTATTTCGCTAACTGTTTCTAGAAAGTTTCCATAGGTCAATGTACCATCTGGGTTAAACTGTTTCCACATAAAGGCCTGTACAAATCCAGCCACATACATTGGTAATGCATACATAATAATTCCCAAAGTCCCAATCCAGAAATGTGCATTTGCTAGTTGCGTGGACCATAATTTCGTTTTAAACAATCGTGGAACTAGCCAATAAATCATTCCGAAGGCAAAGAAACCATTCCAAGCCAACGCACCCACGTGAACGTGCGCAATAATCCAATCGGTAAAATGAGCAATGGCGTTAACGTTTTTTAGCGAAAGCATAGGGCCTTCAAAAGTTGCCATACCATAACCAGTAATTGCGACTACCATAAACTTTAAAACAGGATCTGTACGCACTTTATCCCAAGCGCCTCTCAGCGTAAGTAATCCGTTGATCATCCCTCCCCAAGAAGGTGCGAGTAACATAATTGAAAAAGCCACTCCTAAATTCTGTGCCCAATCCGGCAAAGCTGTGTATAACAAATGGTGTGGTCCTGCCCATATATAAATAAATATTAACGACCAGAAGTGAACAATTGACAGTTTATAAGAATATACGGGTCTGTTTGCCGCTTTTGGAACAAAATAATACATCAATCCTAAAAAGGGTGTTGTTAAAAAGAAGGCTACAGCATTATGACCATACCACCATTGCACTAGTGCATCTTGAACCCCGGCATAGACAGAGTAACTCTTTAATCCACTTACAGGGAGTTCCATACTATTAAAAATATGAAGCACGGCTACTGTTACAAATGTTGCTAGATAAAACCAAATTGCTACGTACAAGTGCCGCTGCCTTCTTTTTAAAATAGTTCCTATTAAATTAGCTCCAAAAGCGACCCAAATAAGAGCGATGGCAATATCGAAAGGCCATTCTAATTCGGCGTATTCTTTTGAAGTTGTATAACCTAGGGGCAATGTAATTGCCGCTCCCACGATAATAGCCTGCCATCCCCAAAAGTTTAATTTACTTAAAAAATTGCTCCACATTCTCGCCTTAAGCAATCGTTGTGACGAATAATAAACTCCCGCAAAAATCGCATTTCCAACAAATGCAAAAATCACGGCGTTAGTATGCAGCGGTCGTAATCGTCCAAAACTCAACCACGAAATACCATCCGTGAGGTTGGGGAACATAAACATAAATGCGATGAGTAATCCAATACTCATACCAACGATACCCCAAAGTATGGTGGCTATGACAAAGTTTTTTACGATTTTATTGTCGTAGTAGAATTTTTCAATTTCCATATTGATTAGTGTTTCTCTTTAGTTGTGATTAGTTTTTTGCCTGATTTTTCTTCTGAAAGTGCCGTACTATCTTTTACAATTTCATCATCAAAAAGCATACGTACAGAGGGAGTGTAGGTATCATCGTACTGTCCGGATTTCACCGAAACAATAAACGCTACAAAAAAAATGAGTGCTACAATGACGCTAACCATCAAAAGCATATAAATGATACTCATACCTACCTGAATTGAGGTGTAAAATTAGGATTGCCTGCTTCTTTAAAATATGACATTTATCAGTTTCTACTATTTAGTATTAATCTAAATCCCTGCTTACAAATTGTACCGCTAACGTTGTAAAAATCACGACACTTATCGAGCTCAACGGCATTAAAATAGCAGCAACTACGGGCATTAGATGCCCCGTAACCGCAAATGCCAAACCTATAAGGTTATAGCACAATGAGAGAAGGAAACTCCATTTGACTATTGAAATCGCTTTCTGTGATAGTTTTATATAATTGAGGAGGTTTTTAAATTTTGACGCATCCAGAATTCCATCACAGGCGGGAGAAAAAACATTAATATTTTCAGAAATTACAATTCCTACATCACTCTGTTTCAACGCTCCAGAATCATTTAAACCATCCCCCACCATCATCACATTCTTTCCATTTTCCTGAAGTTTTTTAATGAAGTCTAATTTATCTTCTGGTTTCTGGTTAAAATACAAGCTCGTTCCTTTAGGCAATAACTTTTCTAAATAAAATCTTTCGCCTTCATTATCGCCAGAAAGGATTATTATTTGTTTGTCCCGGCTTAGGTTTTTTATCAGTTCGGGAACTGTATCTCGATACTCATTATGAAAAACATAACAGCCCTTATACTCATTATTACTACTTACATGCACTTTGGTCTTAGATTCATTATCAAAAGGAATCTGAGGTTTGGATTCGAAATTCTGTTCAACAAAGGCATAAGAGCCTATCTTGATACTAGAATCATTTCGCTTGGCAGAAATTCCTTTTCCTAGCTCCTCTTCAAATTCATCTACCGTTTGAATGTTATTCTTGTCCAAAATTGAATACAACGCTCTACTCAGTGGATGATTGGAAGCTCTAAGCGTGCTACTTAAAAGCTCCATTTCTTGCTTACTAAGGGCTACTCCTTCATAGGTAATCACGTTTTTATTATTGGTAGTGAGCGTTCCCGTCTTATCAAAAACCACCGTATTTACCTTTGCCATCTGTTCAATAACCGAAGTTTCTTTTAAATAGAGCTTATTCTTTCCGAAGATGCGTAGCAAATTCCCCAAAGTAAAAGGTGAAGCCAAGGCTATAGCGCAAGGACAAGCAACGATAAGTACCGCGGTAAAGACATTAAAAGCTTTGGAAGGATCGTATAATAACCAAAAAATTGTTGACAGCAGGGCAATAATTAGCACCCCGATTGTAAAACGTTTGCTAATACTGTCTGTTAAAGATTGAAATATCCCTTTATGATTTTTACTGAAGATATCATTGCTCCATAATTGTGTGAGATAGCTTTGCTCGATAGGTTTTAACACCTCAACTTCTAGTACACCTGCTTGTTGCTTCCCACCGGCGAATAGTTTATCACCACTTCTTTTGACAACTGGTGCTGCTTCCCCAGTTACAAAACTATAATCGATAAGGGCATTTCCTTTCAGAAGAATTGTATCAACAGGAATTAGTTCGTTGTTACGAATTAGCAATCGATCTCCCTTTCTAATATTCGAAACTTCCGCTTGTTCTTCAGAAACAATACCTTCCGAAGTTTTAAAAAGGCGTGTAACTGCTATGGGGAAATAGGATTTGTAATCTCGCTCAAACGACAAGAATGAATAGGTTTTTTGCTGAAAAAACTTTCCTACCAATAAAAAGAAGATAAGTCCAGTAAGACTGTCGAAAAAACCGGTTCCCCAATCCATTGCTATATCTATGGTGCTTCGGAAAAATAAAACCGAAATCCCAAGCGCAATTGGAACATCAATATTTAGAATACCTGAGCGGAGCCCTTTTATTGCTGAAATAAAATAGTCCCTTCCGGAATAAAATACTACAGGCAGAGAAAAAGTGAACATCATCCATCTAAATATATTTTTGAACTGTTCGAGCCAAAACTCATTGACTTCAAAATATTCTGGAAAGGACAAGAACATAACATTCCCAAAGGCAAAACCTGCTATTCCTAATTTATAAATCAAGCTTCTGTCAATTTCCTTCTTACTCTTATTTGAGTCTTCTAAAGAAATATAGGGTTCGTAGCCTATTCGGCTTAATAAATAGACCAAATCTTTTAGCGTAAGCGCTTCAGAAGAAAAAGTAATTCTAACGGTTTTTTCGGGGAAATTAACCTGTGAAGTTTTAACAGCTGCATTGAGTTTATTAAGGTTTTCCAACACCCAAATACAAGAACTGCAATGAATGGATGGAATAAGAAACGAAGCTATTTGAGTAGTACTATCATTAAATTCTAAAAGTTTTTCGGCTATGGATGTATTATCTAAAAAATCATACTTGCCTTCTATTTCTAAAGGAGAAACCCCTGGTGTTTGCTCCAAATCATAATAATAATCCAGATCATTTTCATTAAGAATATCGAAAACGGTCTTGCATCCATTACAACAGAATGATTTTTCCTGATGCGCAACGGTAGTAATACAATCATCCCCACAATGAAAACATGCTGCCATAACCAAATTTGCTCTTTATACCTAATGCAAAATTGGGTATTGCAGTTTATTTAAAATATGATAATTATCAGCTCATAAATAAAAAACCTTCCGTTTGGTTTTTCAATTATTATGGGAGCAGAACCAAAAATTAGATTTAAAGACTAAAACATCTTTTTATGATAAATATCATTTTTTTTAATCTCATATAGCACAACTTTTGTCTAGCTAAATACAAGACATAAACCTAGTGAAAAAATCGATTCTCATATTGCTGATTCTAACAGTATTTACAACTATAGAATCCAAGGCACAACTTACGGTAGATGCAGAATTACGTCCCAGGTTTGAGTACAGACATGGGTACAAAACACTTTTTCCTAATAATGTGGACGCGGCGACTTTTGTATCACAGCGTACTAGGCTTAATACAGGTTTTAAATTAAAAAAGTTAGGCTTTTATTTAAGTTTTCAAGATGTGCGAGTTTGGGGGGATGTACCCCAGCTAAATACCGCCGATAAAAATGGCCTTTCCGTTCATCAAGCTTGGGCTAAGGTTATTTTTACATCAGATTTTTCAACTAAAATAGGGCGTCAAGAAATTGTGTATGACGATCATAGAATAATGGGAAATGTAGGTTGGGCACAACAAGCACGCAGTCATGATGCAGCAAAAATAAGTTTTCATAAAAATAATTTCAAAGCTGACATTGGCTATGCTTTTAATCAAAACGGAGAGAGCTTAACGGGTCACGAATTAAATATAAACACCTATAAAAGTCTTTTATATGCTTGGCTACACAAAGATTGGACTGATTTTGAGGCAAGTATTTTATTATTGAACAATGGTTTGCAATACTTGAATGAAGATGATCCTAGTAAAAATGAAACCCGTTATAGCCAGACAATAGGTTCTCATCTTACGTTCAAAAAAGAGAAACTTAAAGTTGCGGCTAACCTATACTATCAATTCGGAAAAGATGTTACCAACAATGACTTGAGCGCCTATTTACTGGGTCTTGAAACTAATTATAAAGCTTCCAATCTAATAATGCTGGGTCTTGGTGGAGAATTACAAAGTGGCAATGAGAACGGCGCTCCTTCAAATGGTGAAAATAAGGCATTTACTCCCCTTTATGGAACCAATCATAAATTCAACGGGTTTATGGATTATTTCTATGTAGGCAATCATAATAATAGTGTTGGCTTAATTGATTTGTACGCCAAGGCAAACGTAAAAATGAACAGCAAAGCGAACATCAACCTTGCCGTTCATAATTTTTTTAGTGATGTAAATATCTCAAATACCGTATCAAATCAGTTGGGAACAGAGGTCGATCTTGTGTTTTCATATCAATATATCAAAGAAGTAAATTTCAAAGCTGGATACTCACAAATGTTCGCTTCGGAAGGCCTAGAGAGCTTAAAAAATAATTTTGACAACAATACCAACAACTGGGGATGGCTTATGGTAACAATTAATCCTACCCTATTTAAAACAGAAATTACTAAAACCAATTAATATGAAACTAAAGTCGATTAAAAACCGTGTAATGGCATTGCTTATCGCAGCCCTGCCTATCTTCCTTGTGTCATCTTGCGTAAACAACCAACAAGCAAAAACGTATGAAGATACTGTTGATATTCCTGTGAGTAGGGAAATGATTGCAGAATTAACATCTCCTCCCAATGTACCAACTCCTGTTGGAAAGAGAACAGCCAAAAAACTCATTATTAATATGGAAATTTTGGAAGAAGAAGGAGAAATGACTGATGGTGTGAAATATGTATATTGGACTTTTGGTGGTTCGGTTCCTGGAAGTTTTATTAGAACTCGTGTTGGCGATGAAATAGAGTTTACATTGGCCAACCATCCAGATAACAAATTGCCACATAACATTGATTTACATGCAGTTACTGGACCTGGTGGAGGAGCAGAATCTTCGTTTGTAGCGCCTGGTCATGAAAAAACTTTTTCATTCAAAACCTTAAACCCTGGATTATACGTTTACCATTGTGCAACCGCACCGGTAGGAATGCATATTGCAAACGGAATGTATGGTCTTATTCTAGTCGAACCAAAAGGAGGTCTTCCACGTGTGGATAAAGAATATTACATTATGCAAGGTGATTTTTATACCAAAGGTAAAAATGGCGATCGAGGGTTACAACCTTTTGATATGCAAAAAGCTGTTGACGAAAATGCGGATTATGTTGTGTTTAATGGTAGCGTTGGCGCGCTAACTGGAGATAATGCTATCACAGCAAAAGTTGGGGAAACTGTTCGCCTTTTTGTAGGTAACGGTGGGCCAAACTTAGTGTCTTCGTTTCACGTGATTGGTGAAATTTTCGATAAAGTTCACGTAGAAGGTGGTGATTTAACAAATGAAAATGTGCAAACAACTCTTATACCAGCAGGTGGAGCAGCAATTGTAGAATTTAGAGTAGATGTTCCTGGTACTTTTATTTTGGTAGATCACTCTATTTTTAGGGCTTTTAATAAAGGGGCATTAGGGATGCTTAAGGTTGAAGGAGAAGAAAACAAAAAGGTTTACTCTGGTGAAATGCGTGAAGGTATTTACAATCCAGAAGGTCCAGGAATTCAAACTTTACCAACAACAGATGAAATTGTAGAAGCAGAAATTCCTGCAAAATCTTTAGAAGAGCAACTGGAATTTGGTAAACAAAAATATATGCAAACCTGCTTTGCTTGCCACCAAGCTGAAGGTCAGGGTATTCCAAATGCGTTTCCGCCTTTGGCAAAATCAGATTATTTAAATGCAAATGTAGATAGAGCTATTGGAACTGTATTACACGGTTTAACAGGAGAAATTACAGTAAATGGAGAAAAATATAATAGTGTTATGACACGTCAAATGTTATCTTCAGAAGAAATTGCAAACGTATTAACTTATGTGTACAATAGCTGGGGTAATTCTAAAAAGGTGGTTACCAAAGACATGGTTGAAAAAGTAAAGAAGAGTAAATAATATAAAAGTATGAAAACTCAAGCCTTTAGACTTCTGTTCGCTTTGTTTGTTTTTCAGACTATGCTTTATGCGCAGTCTGAAGGCATGGTTTTTATTGAAGGGAGTCGTTATTTACCACTTTATGGTCGTGACTCAACAGTTGTTGAGGTTAAAGATTTTGAAATAGACATTTACCCTGTAACCAATACTGAATATTTAGATTTTGTAGTAAAATATCCTAAATGGCAAAAATCTCAAGTTGTAAGTTTATTTGCCGATGAAAGCTATTTAACTAATTGGAAAAACGATTTAGAGCTTAAAACTTCAGAAAAGAATGATAGTCCGGTAACCTATGTGTCATGGTTTGCAGCAAAAGCATATTGTAAATGTCAAGGCAAACGGTTGCCAACAGTAGATGAATGGGAATACGTTGCAATGGCGGATGAAAAAACAAAAGATGCTCGAATTAAGTCAACATATAATCAACAAATTTTAGATTGGTATGAAGCACCTCGAACAAACACCAGTGTAGTTGGGAAAACACAAAAAAATTATTGGGGTGTTTACGATTTGCATGGCTTGGTTTGGGAATGGACTCTCGATTTTAATTCGATCTTAATCTCTGGAGAATCTAGAAAAGATGTAGACAAAGACAGTAATCTATTTTGCGGAAGTGCGGCCATTAATGCAACAGATTTAATGAATTATGCTGCCTTTATGCGATATGCAATTCGCGGAAGTTTAAAAGCTAAATATTCAATGAAAAATTTAGGGTTCCGGTGTGTAAAAGATATTGAAATACAACCGTAATTTCTTCGGAAAAAACAAAACTATGTTTAGACTAATCATACTATTATTTTCTTGTAGCATTCCTTTTATCTCTTGTGTTGAAAAGAAAAAAGAAATCGCTTCAGAAGCCAATGAAAAAAACACTGTTATTTCTGAGTTATCGATCTTTAACCTTCCTTCCAGATGGACAACTCAAAATGACAATGATATCGAATTAAAAGAGCTTCAAGGGGATGTGCTTGTCATGGTAATGATCTACACTTCTTGCAAAGCAGCTTGCCCAAGATTGGTAGCTGATATGCGTGCGATAGAGGCGCAAATCCCGGAAAACAAAAAAGAAAATGTGAAATATGTACTTATTAGTATTGATCCCGAAACTGACACACCCAAACGCTTAAAAGAATTTGCGGTAGAAAATGGAATGGACTCTAATGAATGGTTTTTTCTACGTGGATCTGAAGAGGACACTCGTGAATTTGCAGCTGTTCTGGCCGTTAATTATAAGAAAATATCGCCAATAGATTTTTCGCATTCAAACATCATCAGTGTTTTTAATCAGAAAGGAGAATTAGTACACCAAAAAGAAGGACTTGGGGTAAATACTAAAGAAACCGTAAATAAAATTGTAGAAATCGCACGTTAAGTGCTTAAAATTATAAGTTATGAATATTGCAAAAGATAAAACTGTAGCTCAAATAGTGACCGAAAACATAAAAGCCTCTCATATTTTTAAAAAGCATGATATTGATTTCTGCTGTGGTGGTGGTGTTAGTTTAGAAAAGGTTTGTGAAAAAAAAGGCTTGAATTATGAAACATTAGTAAACGAACTACTTACGGTCGATTCTGTAGCTCAAGACTCAAATGATTACAATGCTTGGGAATTGCCTTTTTTGATTGATTATATTGTAAATATACATCATAAGTATGTGGTAGAAAATACACCAATGCTGCTCCTATATGCTGAAAAAGTGGCAAAAGTACACGGACATCATTATAAAGAAGTTGTTGAAATTGATCGATTATTCCAAACGGCAGCGAAAGAACTTGCCGCTCATATGAAAAAAGAGGAATTAATTCTTTTTCCCTTTATAAAACAACTCTCAAAAGCAGAAAAAGAAAATAGCACACCTCCCAACCCACATTACGGTGCCGTAGAAAATCCAATACATATGATGGAGGATGAACACAAAGAAGTAGGTGCTATTTTCAAGGAAATTGCAGAGCTATCAAATAATTATACACCGCCCGAAGGAGCTTGTAATACATTTAAAGCACTGTATGACAAACTAAATGAATTCGAACAAGATTTACATAAACACATACATTTAGAAAATAATATTTTACATCCTAAGGCAATTGGAATGAAAAAAAGTTGAAAAACTAAGATAAGTATACAATCAAAAAAAGGAAGCTCAATAAGCTTCCTTTTTTTGATTTTGTAAGCTTAAGCTGAATTGTTTTCAGTAAAAAAATAATAAACTCTACTATTCGTGTAGGACCAAAAAGGGAACTTTAGTGTGATAACTCACTTTTTCTACGGTTGGTTGAAATAGAATCCGTTGAAAGAAGTTCAGGTTTTTGGCTATCATTGCAATCATATCTACTTCATTTGTTTCGACATAATTTTTGATTGCCTCATCTATTGTTTTTTCAGAAATAGAATAAAAACTATGGGGTTTATCCTGTAAATAATCTTGTAAATAATTTCGATTCTTTTTTTGCACGAGACTTAAATCAGCAACATTTTTAGAAATGAATAAAACACTGAGCAAGGCGCCTTTCATTTTGAGAATTTCAGAAAGTGTTTTAAGTACTCGCTGTTTATAGAAGATGTTAAAGTCGGTAGGAAACACTATATTTTTTGGCTCTTTGTAAACGGCTTCGGCAGGAATAATTAATAGTGGACATTTTACACGGGTAATAACATCTGCAGTGTGACTTCCAAGGAGTGCTAGATTATTTTTAGCAGCTCCCTTGGTACCCATTACCACTAAATCAATCTCTTTTTCTTCAATACTTTTTCTTACTGCCTCTACAAACTGAACATATTCGTGGATATAATGAAACTTGTGATTTTTATTTTCTGAAAAATCTTGTGCTTTATTAATTTGATACTTAAGCCTCTTAATTGGATCATATTTCAGCGCATCAATAGAACGGGCATCTGAAATTTCATAATAACATTGCTCATCACCTACTTCCTTAATTAAAGAAACGTGCAAAAAATAAATACGTACCCTTATATTTTCAAAAAAAGATACGGCATATTTAACCGCATTAAAGGAGTTTTCTGAAAAATCTGTTGGAATTAATATATTCTTCATCGATATACTTGGACTTAGACAAATATATTTGGGTAAAAACGATAAAAGAATGATAAAAGTCAGTTAAAGCATTATTCAATGCTTCGAAGTTGTTCTAATTCAAGGATCTTAATATTGCGTCCTTCAATTTCTATAAGCCCATCTCGCTTAAAACCTGAAAGTGTCCTAATAAGACTTTCTGTTGCGATTCCAGCAACACTGGCCAAATCACTGCGCGAAATCTTAATGGTATCGCCTGTTTTCTTTGAAAGTACATCTGCAAATTGAAGTATCGTTTGTGCCGTTTTCCTTCGTACGGAACTATATGCCATCTGAAGTAATTGCTCTTTTACTTCGGAAAGGTTGTCGGTTAAAACATTGAGCAGTTCCATAGATACATTTCTGTTTTTTTCCAGAATATCTTTTAATTGCTTCTTAGAGATTCCTGCTAGTTCTACTTTTTCCACCGCTGAAGCCGATTCCTGATATGGAATATTATCTACAAAAGATGTAAACCCTAAAAAGTCATCAGCCTTATGGAGCGCCGTAATAAGTTCTTTACCACTTTCATCCATTTTATGGGTTTTTACAACCCCTTTGAGGATCAGAAATATTTTATTGGAATTGTTTCCATTGGTATAAATAACCTCACCTTTTTCAAAATTTAAAACCTCGCCATTGTCATCAAAGAAATTCTTTAGCTCATTGAGATTTCTTAATAAATCAACATCTTTCTTCTGGTTTTCCTCAACTCCTTCTTTTTTAATTCTAGATAGAATCTCCGCTTTCGCCAATCTACTATCAATTGCACTGAGTAATTCTTCCTCTTCGAATGGTTTTGTAAGGTAATCATCCGCCCCAAGGTCCATCCCCCTTCTAATCTCTTTATGTTCTGTCTTGGCAGATAGAAATATAAATGGAATATGCTGTAAGCTACTATCCAAAGAAACCGCCTCTAAAACACCATAACCATCTACAACTGGCATCATTATATCACAAACTATGATGTCTGGATTATTCAGTTTGGCTTGTTCAATGCCAATTTTTCCATTTGCAGCCGTGAAAACTTTATAATTTTCAAGCTCCAAAAGTTCGGCTGTGTTTTCTCTTAAAACCGTATCGTCCTCTATGATTAGAATCGTTTTCATCAGCTACTTAACTTTGGTTTATTGGAATTTTAATAGTGAAAGTACTTCCCTTATTTTCTTCACTTTTAAATTTAATGCTACCTCCAAGGCCTTCTAAATGACTCTTTACAATATTCAAACCAATTCCGGTACCTTGAGTGAGTAACGCATTCCCAGCCCTAAAATAACGATTAAAAATGTGTTTCTGTTCGCTTATAGGTATTCCTATTCCTTCATCTTTTATAGTAATTGTAAGCCCCTCATCAATCGTTGCAGCAATGTCTATGGTCGATTCTTCGGGAGAATACTTAATGGCGTTTCCAATTATATTGGTAAGGATAAGTTCCAGAATTTTTTCATCAAAATTCAAGTTTATTGAATCAATATTTGATGGATAATTAATCTTTTGTCCTTGCTTGAGCATCATATTCGCATCATAAACCACTTCATTGATTACCTTACTAAGAGGGAAATCGGAAAATTTATAGTTCACTTTTCCACTTTCCAATCGTTCTACGGAAAGGAAATCGGTTAAAATATTATCGAGATACTTTACCTTACTCTTTATGGTTTTTATGTGCTTCTCTCTTTTATCCTGTTGTTCTGTTTGGGAGTACTTTTCTAACAAACCAGCAGAACTCAATATACCGCTTAAAGGAGTTTTAAATTCATGAGAAACCAAAGAAAGAAACTTTGTTTTTAGTTCATTTAATTCCTTTTCTTTTAATAATGCTTCCTTCAATTGAGCCGTTCTCTTTTCCACCGTATTTTCAAGATTCATGGTGTACTCTTTTCTTTCTGTAATATCCAAGATAATGGCAACCATCAACCTTTTATCTCCAATACTCGATTTTTGTAAATGAACTTCTACCGGGTAGGTCGTGTCATCCTTTCTCTTATGGATTGTTTCAAATTCTAGTTTTTTAACGCTATTGTTTAAAAGAGGTTTAATAAAATCTCTAAATTCTTCTTCTGAGAAATCAGGTTTAATATCAAACGGCGTAAGATGTTTTAATTCATCTAAAGTGTAGCCAATGTTCTTCTGTGCCCCATAATTTACATTGACGAATTTAAGAGTATCCGAATCAAAAATAAAGATTTCATTTAATGACTCATTGAAAATTTTAGCCCATTGCTGAAGCTCTTGTTCTGTCTTTTTTCGCTCAGTGATATCAATAATTAAAGCCATAACATAGGAATTACCTCCTATTGTTAATGGATTTAACCCAATTTCTACTGGAAAACTATCACCACATTTCTTGGCTCCATATAGGTCAAACCCCTTCCCCATCTGCCGTTTCACTGGATGATGTGCATAGCCTTTAAAATGCTGTCCGTGATTGGAATGATATTGCTTCGGAATTAGTGTCTCTAAAGGTTTTCCTATTAACTCACCTTCTTCATAACCAAACATTTCATTAGCCGAACCATTAGATGCTACTAGTTCTTGATTTGAATTAGCAATAATAACCCCTTCAGAAATCGCTTCAGAAAGCAATCTAAAAACCGCCCCCTCTTTTTCTTCAAAAACCGTCATATTTCAAAAGTAATCATTAATGTTTTGAGAACTGATTTATATCATAAAATTAATTCAATGCATTCGTTAATTTTAAACATAATTCCCAATCCAATTATATGAACACAATTCAAAACTTACATATATCTTTTTATCAAAAACTTGGAGAATTATTCTATGCTATAGCCGCTGCAGACATGGTGGTTAAAAAGGCAGAGTATGAGGCCTTGAGACAAATGGTTGCGGCGTATTGGAAGTCCTTAGACGATTTCGAGGATGAGTTTCAAGTGGATGCAGCTTATCAAATAGAGATTGTTTTTGACTGGTTAGATTTCGAGAATCGTGAGGCTTCTGTTAGCTTTAATGGGTTTCAAGAATATTATGTCAATAATAAATCGCTATTTACCGTGGCGAGAAAGAAACTAATTTGGCAAACAGCAGATGCCATTGCAAGTGCGTTTTCAGGTAAAAATAAATCGGAGCTCATAATGCTAGCTAAGCTTAAAATGCTTTTGGAAGGCTAATCTTTTGGACCGTGTTGAGCAAATACAATATGAGATGAATGTGCTTAAGAATAAGCTTCGGAAATATGATGATTTGTAACTCAACGTTAAACTTAAAATAACCATGAATTTAAAAACACAGCTAATGCTTGAACTTTGGCGAGAAGCGAGAACCCGATTTTCAAACCAATTAAAAGATCTTTCAGAAGAAGATTTAAAAAAACGACTCGCTCCTTCACCTAATAGTGTCGGTTTTCTAGTTCGACATATTGGGGATGTTGAGTTACTTTTTGCGAAAAACGTCTTTAGCGCTAATAATATAAAAGTAATCGCAAAAACTGTAATTGATAAAAAAGACACTGGTAAATGGACGCAGCTTTCTGAATTGATAACCTATGTAGATCATTCTTTTGAGGTATTGAAAGACATCATTGAAAAACAGGAAGAAGCCGATTGGGATAGCGAAATTACAACTAAGGAGTTTGGAGTAAAAACCAAAGCCGAAGCACTGGGAAGAATTGCATCACATACAACCTATCATGCGGGACAAATTGCACTTATTAAAAAATATGGAATGGAATGGAAAGAAACAATAACATTACAAAGGAGGTTTACTCTAACCAAGCCAAAGAAATTGGTAACAAACTTGGCATTAGCTGGGAAGAGGTAAACTTGAATGAATTTACTAATGGAATTAATGTTGAATTTGAACATGGAACTCGTTTTCCTGAAACTAATGTTACCAACAATGACCTGTTGCTAACTGGAAAAATTGCCTGGGCTCATTTAAAAGAATTTTCAGATTACTATACACGCCTAGAAAAAATGGAACAAGAAGCAGAACGCTTTTGGGAGGATAAAACAGCGTAATACCTATCCTATTATTTGTGATTTTTAACAGTCCTTGAAATCTGAACAATTAGTAATCAAACTTTAAAAGCCCGAACACCCCTATTTTATAAATCTAAACCTATTCTTATGAGAGCATTTATATTTTCCTGTTTCCTACTACTTCTAATTGGTTGCAAAAGTGATTCGGAGAAGCAAAAACTTCAAAACGGTACTGTTGAAGAAATTGAAGACTCATCTGTTGTTGGTGAAACTGCAAATGACACCTTAATTTATTCAGAAGAAAACGTAGAACTCAACAAAACCAAGTCTATTGTTATAAAACAAAAAGAGCTTATTGAAAAGGTGGATGAAAAAGAAGAATTTGAAGAGTTATTAATCAATAAGAGCTATGTTAAAGATGAAGATCTTTACACCATTGATTTTCGGTATCCATTGTTAAATGAAGGATATAAAGCTTCTTACGAGAATTTCAACGAATATATACAAGATTATTACGTAGATATTACCGGAACCGAAGCTGCTATTCTTGAAGCAAAAGAACTTATTTGCGATACAATACCCACTAATAACTTTCGTGAAAAAAGATTTATAGATTATAAAGTTTACAACCTAAACGACCGGCTTATAAGCGTGCTTTTCTATAAAGAGAATTTTTATTCTGGCACCTTACATCCAAGCTATTCCTTCGATTGTATGAATTTCGACCTTAATCGTTCCGTTTTTATGAATTATGAAGACTTCTTTATTGACGGATCTGAAAAGGAATTCCGTGCGATTTTAAATGAAGTGATTTCAGCTGAAATTACTATTGGCAAGAAGTATTATGATTGCTGGGTAATCTCTGAAGATGATTTTTTTGAATACAAGGACAATTTTGTATTAAACGAAGACTATGTGGAATATTATTTTGACGACTGCGTAGTTTGCCCTTCCTACACAGGCAGTTATTCGGTAAAAATTCCATTGAAAATGTTACTTCCAGTTTTGAAAAAGTATCATTTAAATCCATTAAAAGGATAGTATAAATTGACCCCCTATGAAAAGTAGTTTTAGAAATATAATCGATTCTGACCAACCTGTAATCTTAGACTTTCATGCAGATTGGTGTGGACCCTGCAAAATACTCGGCCCTATATTAAAGCAGGTTAAAAATGAGCTTGGAAGTAAAATAAAAATAGTAAAGATTGATGTTGATAAAAACAAAGCGCTTTCAGAAAAATATCAAATAAAGGGAGTGCCTACAATGATTCTATTTAAAAATGGAAAACAACTATGGCGACAATCTGGAGTGCTTCAAAAACACGAAATTACTTCAATTATTAACTCACATTCTTAAGAAATTTCAACGCTTAAACATAAAAAAAGGAAGGACTAATATTTAGTCCCCCCCCTTTGAATAAACTAATCATAAAATTTATCTCTAAATTTTAAACGTTATTACAGGAATATCTGAATGATTCGCTATGTCTTCGCCGATGCTTCCAAAAAAGAAATGTGATAATCCACGACGTCCGTGGGTTGCCACGGCAATTAGATCTGCATTTATCTTATTGCTATAAGAAAAGATTCCATCTTCTGCAGTATATGCAGATCGATATACAACCTTATTTAAATTTTCAAAGTCTGCAGAACCCGAATTTAAAAGAAAGTCTCTTACTTTTTCTTGCATTTGTGGGGTGCTTCTAAATCTTTCAGAGGGTAAATTCACGTAAAGCAAATGTACCTTGGCATCAAAAAGCTCAAAAAATTTCATTGCCTTTTTATAAGATTTTAAGCTCTCACTTTCGAAGTCACAGCCAAAAACAACATTCTCCAATCCATACTCTTTAATTCTATTTTTTATAACCAGAACAGGAATTTCTGAGGTTCTAACCACCTTCTCTGTATTGGATCCAACAAAAATTTCATTCAACCCACTACTTCCGTGAGACCCCATGATAATTAGATCTGCCTTATGCTCTTGTGCTACCTCATTTATTTCATTAAAATTCTTATAATTATAAACAGAATCTGTCACTTTAATCCCTTTGAGGTACTCCTTATCAAGGAAATCTACAAATTGTTTCTGCGCTAATTTCATATAAAACACACCTTCCATAGTCTCCTTGGTTTCATTTCTATTAATGATTGCTTCGGAAAGTCCCATCATATGAAGTGCCACAATTTCGGCTCCTTGTTTCTTCGCAATAGCTGCAGCTACCTCCAATGCATAGTCTGAATGTTCAGAAAAATCTATCGGTACAATTATTTTTTTCATCTATGTACTTATTAATGATTAATAAATTAGACTATAAAATTAATGCGGTTTAATAACATAAAGTATGATAAATGTCATCGCCATCCGACCGTAGAGAAAAGATGTTTTGGTGGAAGAAAATTATTGTCAATTTCTAGCTACAATATTGAACTTAATAATGCCACCATCTATGGTTGCCTTTTCCAAGCGCCCCGCTTTGTAGAAATATATATTCTTATGCCCTTTTGCATTCACTTTATTATACGTATGATTCCCTAAAGCAATTATAGTATCAAAATCACCTTCCTGCTCAGAATAACAGGACTTTACATCCAAGGGTTCTTCAAAATATAATTGTATAGTGGAATAGGTAATGAATTTTTTAAAATCATCATACTTCTTGTCATTCTTTACAATATGGTAATTGGTACCCGTCCATTGCGTATTGGTTTGGGCGTGTGACTTTTTATTTACAGTAATATTTACATCTGCCATCTCGAGGTGTTTGTTATTAAACACAACATCATACTTATAATTCACCCGTATGTTCGTAATAATTCTTGTATTAATTGTTGTAGCACTTTGATAGTACGTTCTAGAGTCGATAGCGGTCCTAGACGCCTTTAAACTCCCTATAACTTTATCATTATTCCAAACCACATCAAAATAGTAGGTTTCTTCAAAAGTATCTGAAGCGTTTGAAGGAAATATAAAAATACTAAGAAGTATTAAATGATATATCATATTTGCTTACATATAAATTATACTGCAAATTATTATATTTCAATAGGAAAACCACTTATTTATATCATAAATTAAAACATCCATTAGACAACAAACACAACAATCTTATCAGACAAGCTAAAGCTTTTTTCTATTGCGTAATAGCAATTTGAACATTAATTAAAAAGCTATTTTTAAGTGTTTAAATAAAAAATTAGCAATAAAAAAGTATATTTGAGCTTTAACAAGACCCCTAAAATTATTGCCATGAAAAAAATTCTTCTACTTCTAGTACTCTTTTCTATTGGATTTACATCATTCTCTCAGGAGTATAAACTTTATGTTTCTGGTCTGAATTCTTCTGAAATCACTTCAGATTTAAAGATTAAAAAAGCAAACTTGACACAGGAGCAATCTGGAATTTATACATTTGAGCGTAGAGCTGATAGCAATTCTCAAAATATTGTTGAAGCAACTAACCAGAAAAAACTATTTCCATCGGTATTTTTAACCGTTGAACATAGGAATGGAAACAAAGCAGTTACCAAATTGGTTAATGTTTATTTTAGTGCGTATTCAAAATCAGGTAGAAAAGAAAAGTTCACCATACATTTTGAAGAAGCGAAGGAAGAGATTTAAAAATTTCAGAAAGAATTAAACCACCTGAATATCCGCTGCTTTAATGGCGCCGAATCCTCCGGCAACATCAATTACATTATGGATCCCTCGTTTTTTTAAAATCGAAGCTGCAATTACAGATCGATATCCTCCTGCGCAATGCACATAAAATGGTTCTTCGGAAGGAAATTCGCTTAAATGTTGATTTAATATCTCTAAAGAAATGTGTGTTGCATTTGGAATATGCGCTCCTGCAAATTCACCATCCTTACGAACATCAAAAATTGAAATATCTGAAGATTCTAATAAACCTTTTAAGGTTTCAGCAGATATCGACTCCATAGAAGCCACTTCTCTTCCCGAGGCTTTCCATGCTTCAACACCACCATCAAGGTAACCAAAAGTTTTATCAAATCCTACACGCGACAATCGTGTAATAGTCTCTTGTTCTCTACCTTCAGGAGTAATAAGTAATATAGGTTGCTCAACGTCTCCAATTAATGCACCAACCCAGGGTGCAAATCCACCGTCAATTCCAATAAAGGTTGAATTAGGCACATGAGCTTCCATAAAATCGATTTGATGTCTCACATCAAGAAGCACAGCCCCAGTTTCATTTGCCAGATTCTCGAAAGTTTCTGGGCTTAATTTTTTCGTACCTCTATCTATAATATCTTCAATATGATCATATCCTTCACGATTCATTTTTACATTCAGAGGGAAATAAACAGGAGGAGGTAATAGACCGTCCGTCACTTCTTTAATAAATTCTGCTTTGGTCATATCAGCACGCAAGGCATAATTCATACTCTTCTGATTTCCTAACGTATCAACCGTTTCTTTCATCATATGCTTTCCACAAGCAGAACCCGCCCCGTGAGCAGGATACACTATTACATCATCGGGCAATGTCATTATTTTATTTCGAAGACTATCATATAATATTCCAGCTAAATCCTCTTGAGTAACTTCATTGGCCTTTTGAGCTAAATCTGGTCTTCCAACATCTCCCAAGAACAAAGTATCTCCAGTAAATATAGCATGCTCCTTACCGTTTTCATCTTTCAACAAATAGGATGTACTCTCCATGGTATGCCCTGGGGTATGTAATGCTGTGATAGAAATTTTACCAACTTTAAACACCTGATTGTCCTTTGCGATAACGGCATCGAATACTGGATTTGCATTAGGCCCGTAAACTATCGGCGCCCCAGTACGTTTTGAAAGTGTAAGATGACCACTCACAAAATCGGCATGAAAGTGTGTTTCAAAAACAAATTTTACCTTGGCATTATCGCGCTCTGTACGTTCTAAATAGGGTGTTACTTCCCGCAAGGGATCAATTATAGCCACTTCTCCGTCACTTTCAATATAATAAGCACCCTGCGATAAACATCCCGTATAAATTTGTTCAATCTTCATAAAATAAAATTTATGCAAAGATAACAATTGTAATAGTTAGGAAGCCCTTTTCAATTTAGCTAGTTCATTATTTTCACATAATTTTCACAATTCCCCTTTTAAGTTCTAGTATCTTTAGTCCCGAATAAACTAAAAATCATTCGCTTAAATTATGAAACACTTTTTTTTCGCTGCGTTGGCTATACTTGCAGTTTCTTGTAATTCTGCTCAAAACTCTACCTCAACAAATAATATCATTTCGAAAGAAATGACGCGTACTGATTACGCAAATACTATTACTGCTGAAGACCTTAAAACACATTTGTATATCTATGCAGATGATAAAATGCAAGGGAGAATGACAGGAACCAAAGGACAAAAGCTCGCCACCGAATATCTGCGGAATTTTTACCAAAATCAAGGGATTAATTCCCCAATCGAAAAAAACAATTATTACCAGCATATACCCGCTAGTTATTTTGGAAGAAAAAGCGATGGATTAGATTCTGAGAATGTAGTGGCCTTTATAAAAGGATCTGAAAAACCTGATGAGATAATTGTGCTTTCTGCACACTTAGATCACGTAGGAACAGATAAGAATGGAAATATTTTCAATGGTGCGGATGATGATGGAAGTGGTACGGTTGCCATTTTAGAAATGGCTGAAGCCTTTCAGAAAGCAGTAAAAAATGGTAACGGCCCTAAAAGATCGATTCTATTCTTACACGTCACTGGAGAAGAAATTGGTTTGTATGGTTCAAGATATTATACCGAAAACCCGATCTTTCCGCTAGAAAACACCGTTTGTAATTTAAATACAGATATGATTGGCCGTATCGCTCCAGAAAAAGCAAGCACACCAAATTATATCTATCTTATTGGAAGCGATAAATTAAGTCAGGAATTACACGATGTTTCTGAAATGGTTAATCAAACCTATTCACAACTTGAATTAGACTATACTTTTAACGACGACAATGATCCAAATCGTTTTTACTACCGCAGTGACCATTATAATTTTGCAAAGAATAATATTCCGGTAATATTTTATTTTAATGGAGTTCATGAGGATTATCACAAAATGACAGATACTCCAGATAAAATTGAATACGAACTAATGGCGAAGAGAACCCAATTAATCTTTCAAACTGCTTGGGAAATAGCGAATAGAGAAGAGCGTATTATTGCCGATAAATTATAATTTCAATCTTCATATAAAACAAAAAAAGCCTCTCATTTCTGAGAGGCTTTTGTTTTTTGGGTGGAAGACCGGGCTCGAACCGGCGACCCTCGGTACCACAAACCGATGCTCTAACCAACTGAGCTACAACCACCGTTTTACTCCTTTATTGTTAAATTTCATAAAAACGAAATCTAAACTCTAATAGAAGGCTGCAAATATAATTTAATTCTAACGGTTGCGCAATACACATTCCAGATTTTTTTAAATCAAGTCAGATAAAGATGCTACTGCTACAAAGCGCTCCGCTGTAAACCCTTCCGCATGCGCAACACCAATTAATCTTCCTAAATCCTGAGCGCGATAAGTAATACTATCCCTAAAATTTGTAGAGGTGATTGGTGTTTCGGGCTCGTTTGCTTCTAGTTTATGAAACTGACTTTCATACGCAAAAACTGCCTCACACTTTTTATCCATAAAACCAGAAACATCGACCACAAAATCTGGTTCAATATTTTTCCACTGTATGTAATGATATACATGTTTTGGTCGCCAAGGTTTTTGGTGATTTCCTTGATGAATAGTCTCAATTTTTAACAAACCGCTTAAAAAACAAGCATCACTCGCCAGCTGACTTCCTTTTCCGTGATCTATATGACGGTCATCAATTGCATTACACAAAACAATTTCGGGTTGGTATTTTCGTATTTCTTTAATCAATTCCAACTGGGCCGCGGCATTATTCACAAAAAACCCATCAGAAAACTTTAAATTATGCCTGAACGAAACCCCTAAAATCTTTGCCGCATTTGCAGCCTCTTTATCCCGAATCTCTGCCGTTCCTCTAGTTCCTAGCTCTCCTCTTGTAAGATCAAGAATTCCAACTTTTTTTCCATTGCTTATTTCTTTGGCGATTGTGGCTCCACACCCTAATTCAACATCATCTGGATGTGCGCCTATGGCAAGAATATCTAATTTCATATTATGCGAGTTGTTTTTTAACTACAGCTTCAAAAGCCTGTTCTATATCGGAAATCAAATCCTCTGTCTCTTCTATTCCTACCGATAACCTCAGTAATCCATCAGCTATTCCTTGATGCGCCCGCTCTTCTGGTGTCAATAAAGCGTGAGATGTCTTAGTTGGTGACAAAATAGTAGATTCCACACCAGCCAAACTCATAGACTGTTTAATGAGTTGTAACGATTTCATAAAAGAATCTGGATCTATACCAGGAATCAATTCAAAAGAAAGCATTCCCGTAAATCCTTTCATCTGCTTTTTAGCCAGTTCATAACTTGGATGGGTTTTTAACCCTGGATAATAAACTTTCGAAACCAATGGATGCTTATCCAACCATTTCGCCATTTTCTTTGCATTTTTATTATGAGCTTTTACCCGTAAAACCATTGTTTTCATACTTCGCTCCAACAACCACACCGTATAATCACTTAGACTTCCTCCTAGATTTTTAGCAACATTCCAGATCCGTTTTATATGTTCTTCGGAAGCAGCTACTACTCCTGCACAAATATCACTGTGCCCGCTCATATACTTGGTCGCACTATGAATCATAATATCAATACCAAAATCGGCTGGTGCTTGATTTATAGGGGAAGCAAAGGTATTGTCAATCATTGAAATAAGACCATTCGCCTTTGCGATTCGCGAAATCATTTCCAAATCTGTAATTAACATTAATGGATTTGACGGTGTTTCTACATAAATCACCTTTGTATTTTCTTGTATTTTTGAAGTAAAATCAGTTTCCGAAAAACCTTCAGTAAAAGAAAATTCTATACCATATTTAGGGAATTCCTCTACCATAAAATTATACGCACCTCCGTAAATCGTCTTTTGAACAAGCACGTGATCTCCTTTTTTCAGAAATGCTAATAATGACGTACTCACTGCGGCCATTCCACTCCCAAAAATCAATCCAGCTTCGCTTCGCTCTAACATTGCTACTTTCTTACAAAGTGCTTCTTGATTTGGTGTATTAAAATATCTTGGATAGCGTTTTACATCCACATCTTCATAGGCATACGAACTTGCCATAAAAAGAGGTGAAATGGCACCTCTAAACTGCGTGTCCTCAACTTCACCTACATGCGTACAAATCGTATTTATCCCAATTTTTTTCTCTTTCATTTTTTTATCAATTTTTCGATGCTCTAATTTATAAATTCCTTTCAAGGTTTGCTATCTTTAGCCAATGAAATTATTGTTAACAAACATTAAAGAATTGCTTCAAGTTCGAGAATCTGCCCCAAAAAAGCTAAGTGGCGCTGAAATGAACATACTTCCCACTATAAAAGATGCTTGGATCTTACTTGAAGATGATACAATTAGTGACTTCGGAAAGATGGCCGATTTAAAAGCTATTTCGGTTGATAAAACAATAGACTGTACAGGGAAATTAGTGTTGCCATCTTGGTGCGATTCACATACACACTTGGTGTATGCAGGAAATAGAGAACAAGAATTTGTGGACCGAATTAATGGATTATCATACCAAGAAATTGCGGAAAATGGCGGCGGAATTCTAAATAGTGCGAAAAAACTTCAGGAAACTTCTGAAGAAGATTTATATCAACAATCTTCTGCCCGATTGGAAGAAGTTATAAAATTAGGTACCGGGGCAATTGAAATCAAAAGTGGCTATGGACTTACCACAGATGCTGAAATGAAAATGCTTCGAGTAGCAAAGAAATTAGGCGAAAACTACCCAATTTCCATTAAAACAACCTTCTTAGGCGCACATGCAATTCCTTCAGAATACAAAGGTAATAAGGAAGGATATTTGGATTTAATTTGTAACGAAATGCTTCCGAAGATTGCTGATGAAAAACTTGCAGATTATGTAGATGTCTTTTGTGAAAAAGGCTACTTTTCAGTAGCAGATACAAATCGCATTCTTTCCGAAGCTAAAAAATACAAGCTCATCCCAAAAATACATGTAAATCAGTTTACGGTTCTGGGAGGTGTTGAAACAGGTGTAAAACACAATGCGTTAAGCGTAGATCACTTAGAAGTAATTACCAATGCCGACATTGATGCCTTAAAAGGCTCAATCACTATGCCAGTGGCACTTCCCTCCTGTTCATACTTTTTAAGCATCCCTTATACACCTGGAAGAAAGCTTATCGATGATGGATTGCCTTTGGCACTTGCAACCGACTATAACCCAGGTTCAACCCCAAGTGGAAATATGAATTTTGTAGTGGCAACAGCCTGTATTAAAATGAAACTCACACCCGAAGAAGCGATTAACGCAGCAACGATAAATGCGGCATATGCTATGGGATTGAGCGATTCTCATGGCAGTATTACAAAAGGAAAAAAGGCCAACCTGATAATCACAAAAAAGATTCCATCTTATGGATATTTACCTTACGCTTTTGGGAGTAACTCAATAGATCAAGTCATTTTAAACGGTGAAGAAATATGAGTATCGTTACTTTTTATTCCGAAGATGACATAAAAAAATTAATCAATAAGCGTCCAGGAGAAAAGAAATTTGGCGAAGCACTTTCTACTGTTTCAGATTGGGAGCAATTAAAACAATCTAAGGCTAAATTTGTCCTTGTTGGAATTCCTGAAGATATTGGTGTTCGTGCCAATTATGGAAATCCAGGAACTTCTAAGGCCTGGGAAGCGGCATTAACGGTACTTTGTAATATTCAGGATAATTATTTAACCAAAGTTGATCGGGTAATGGTTCTTGGTGAAATAAATTGTGAAGTAGAAATGCGTTCTGCTTCACGTCTTTCATCAAAAGAAGAGAACTATCATCAAAAATTGGGAGAAATTGTAAGTCTTATTGATGAAAAAGTAACAGAGACAATTCAAAAAATAATTGCGGCCAATAAGTTCCCAATAATAATTGGAGGCGGTCATAATAATAGCTACGGAAACCTCAAAGGTGCATTTATAGCAAAAGGAAAAACCATAAACTGCTTAAATTTTGATGCTCATACCGATTTTAGGGCCTTAGAGCATCGACATAGTGGAAATGGTTTTTCGTATGCTTTTACTGAAGGTTATTTAAATAAGTATTTCACCTTCGGATTGCATAGAAACTACACATCACAAGCAGTATTTGAAAGGCTTCAACAATATCCGAGTCGAATAAAATTTAGTCTCTTCGAAGACATTGAAATTAACGAAACGATCTCTTTTTCCGAAGCAATTCAAGAAGCTGATGAATTTATGGGAGCGGAGGCATTCGGACTTGAACTAGACTTAGATGCAATCGAAGATATGGGAAGTAGTGCTATGACTCCGGGTGGTTTTTCCATCCACGATGCACGGAAATTTGTGAGCTTATTCTCGAAAAAACACAACTGCATCTATTTACATATATGTGAAGGTGCACCTGGCTTAGGGAGTTTCCCAGCACAGGTTGGTAAAACAATTTCATTTTTAATATCGGACGTAATAGCCTAAACTTTTTAAAAACAAACAATGCAACAACAACTAATTGAATGTGTTCCAAATATTAGCGAAGGACGTGATAGTGCTAAAATAGAAGCCATTGCCGAAGTCGTGGAAACCGTAGCAGGAGTAAAATTACTAGATGTTGATCCAGGAAAAGCAACAAATAGAACCGTAATTACCTTTGTTGGTGAACCAGAACCCGTAATAGAAGCTGCATTTCTTCTTATTAAAAAAGCCTCAGAATTAATTGATATGACAACACATAGTGGTGCTCATCCGCGTTTCGGTGCTACTGATGTATGTCCTTTGGTTCCTATTGCAAATATTAGTTTGGAAGAAACTGCGACCTATGCTCATAAATTGGGAGAACGCGTTGGAAGAGAACTTGGAATCCCAGGTTATTTTTATGAGCGAGCCGCAAAAGAAGAAAAACGAAAAAATCTAGCTAACTGTCGTCAGGGAGAATATGAAGGCTTAGCTAAAAAACTTTCCGACCCAGCTTGGATACCTGATTTTGGTCCTGCAGAATTCAACGCAAACGTTGCAAAGTCAGGAGTTACGGCTATTTCTGCACGAGACTTCTTAATTGCATATAATGTTAATCTCAATACAACTTCAACGCGAAGAGCCAATGCCATTGCTTTCGATATTCGAGAAGCAGGACGTATAAAGCGAGAAGGGAATCCAATCACAGGAAAACAAATATTGGATGTAAATGGCGAACCTGTTCGAGTACCAGGTAAGCTAAAAGCAGTTAAAGGAATTGGATGGTATATTGAAGAATATGGAATTGCTCAAATTTCTTACAATCTTACAAATATTACGATTACATCGATGCATGAAGCTTTTGACGAAAGTTGTAAATCCGCCATTGAAAGAGGATTACGGGTTACTGGATCTGAATTAGTTGGATTAGTTCCCTTAAATGCTATGCTGGACGCAGCAGATTATTTTTTGATTAAGCAACAACGTTCTTTAGGTGTTTCTGAAAGTGAAAAAATTAAAATTGCAGTAAAGTCGTTAGGGCTGGACGATTTAAAACCTTTTAATCCGAAAGAACGGATTATTGAATATGTTCTCAACGATGGTGAGAAGAAATTGATCGATTTTAAGTTAGACGATTTCGCCGATGAAACAGCGGGAGAATCAATGGCACCTGGTGGTGGCTCAATTGCTGCATATGTTGGAACTCTAGGAGTAGCACTTGGCACCATGGTTGCAAATCTATCTGCCCACAAGGCTGGATGGGACGATAAATGGGAATTCTTTTCTGAATGGGCAGAAAAAGGACAAGCGTATAAAAATAAACTGCTTTTTCTTGTCGATGAGGACACCAATGCATTTAATAAAATTATAGATGGCTTTCGAATGCCAAAAGGATCGGAAAAAGAAATCCAAGCTCGAAAGGAAGCAATTGAAGCTGCTACAAAATACGCAACCGAGATTCCCTTTCAAGTAATGGAGACGGCCTTCAATTCTATGGAAGTAAGTCAAGCCATGTTAAAAGATGGCTTACAAAGTTCACTCTCTGATGCGGGCGTAGGAATTCTATGTGCCAGAGCTGCGGTACTTGGAGCTTATTTTAATGTTCGTATCAATGCAAAGGACATAAAAGATCGTGCATTCGCTGATGATATAATGAAAAAGGCTTCAGACATTTATGAAGAAACCCTGCGTATCGAGAAAGAAACCATTTCATATATTGATTCAAAAATGTAATGTAAAATGATTGAGATAAAATCATTTCAGAAGGAATACAATCAGGCTTTTTACGACCTCAACATAGAATGGCTAGAGATTTATTTCTATGTGGAAAATTACGATAAAGAAGTTTTGAGTAATCCTGAAAGATATATTTTAAACCCTGGAGGACATATATTCTTTGCAGTTGAAGATAAAATCGTTTTAGGCACAGTGGCTCTAATGAAAGCAGAAGAAGATTCTTTCGAATTAACTAAAATGGCGGTTCTACCCAATCAGAGAGGAAAGAAAATCGGACAGAAACTAATGCAGCGTTGCATAGATTTTGCTAAGGAGCAAAAATTCAAAAAACTCTTTCTCTACTCCAACACAATTCTTGAAAACGCTATTTACATTTACCGAAAGTATGGATTTATTGAAATTCCTGTTGAGGAAAATAGTCCGTACGAGCGTAGTAACATAAAAATGTATTATCCGCTTTCATAAAAATCCAATATAAAAGACTTTTTATTTATACTTCTCAAACCAAGCTAAGGTGTGTGCAACTTTAGTTATTAAATTACTTGGGCGAGCTGCAATCCCATGCGACGCGTCAGGGATTTCAACCAGAACGGTTTCAATCTTCCGAAGCTTTAAGGCGTGATATAACTGTTTCGCCTCACTCGGCGGCGTTCTTAAATCGTTTAATCCAACCATCACCATTGTTGGTGTTTCAACATTACCAACCAATGAAATAGGTGAAAATTTCCAATAATTCTGAAAATTCTCCCAAGGCTGTCCCGGGTAGCGAGAATTGGCATATCCATAGTAATTATCGGCAGTTAATGTCTTGCTTATCCAATTCATAACTGGTTTTGCAACAACTGCTGCCTTAAACCGATTGTTTTTACCAATAATCCAAGCCGTCATAATCCCTCCTGCACTACCTCCAGTAACGTACAATTTGGATTCATCTGCAATGCCGAGTTTGATCAATTGATCCACGCCATCCATCACATCATTATAATCTTCCCCTGGATAATTATTAAAAAGTAAGTTGCCAAATTCTTCACCATAACTTGTGCTACCACGAGGATTAGGATAAAAAACTGCGTAACCACTGGCTGCGTAGAGTTGAATCTCTGCGGAAAAATGGTTACCATAATTCAGAATTGGGCCACCATGATTTTCCACTAGTAATGGCACCTTTGTTCCTTTTACATAATTAGGCGGGTACACTACCCATCCCTGAATATCTCTATTGTCCACCGAAGATTTATACCAAATTTCCTCGACTTCTCCCATATCCCGAAAATCAATTAAATCCTCATTCACATTGGTTAGTATCATTTCCTTACCTCCTTTTTCAACAATAGCTACATCTGCAGGACGATCTGATCGAGAAATTGTATAGGCAATTTTACCACTTGTTGAAACACTAAAAGCTCCGCTAGCATAAGGTCTTCCTAAAGTAGTTCCTCCAACATTCGTCACAATATCGGTTACCTTCCCTTGCAGATTCATAAAACCAATCTTTGTTAAGCCCAAATCATTGTACATAAAATACAATCCTTTACTATCACTGGCCCAAACCATATTATCTATATCTCTGTCAAGTTTTCCTGAAATCGTTCGTTTATTTTCTCCAGACACATCCATAAGTTGTAAAGTTCTTACCTGATATGCTTGAACCTTATCTTCATAACCCCTATAGGCAATATGTTTTCCATTAGGTGAGACTAAAGGCCCAAAGTCGGGACCTGTACGATTTGTAAGCGTTTTAATTACACCAGTTTTGGTATTTACCGAATAGACTTCAGAATTTCGAAATTCATATTCCCAATTCTCATCACGATTGGCCGAAAAATAAATCGTTTCGCCTGAAGAAGACCAAGAAAGACTACCTCCATGATTAAAATCACCTTCAGTAATTTGTCGTGCCGTTCCCCCTTCCGAAGAAATTGTAAAAATATGTTTAAACCCCGGTTTGATATATCCGGCTCCATCTGCTTCGTGCTTTAATCGATCTGTAATTCTTGCTGGTTTTGCCCATTTTGCATCCTTAGGCTTTGCGGGCATTTTAGCCACTACAAGTGCTTTAGAATTCACCTTCATTGTAAAAGCAATAGATTTTCCGTCTGGTGACCACGTTATTGAAGATGGACTATTCTCTAACTGGGTTAATTTGGCAAGTGCGCCAGATTCTATCCAATACACAAAAATTTCGCTTCCGTGTTCACCCTTGCTTACAAACGCAATTCGGTCACCAGATGGCGACCACCGTCCATTACTCTCGCTTTTTTGTTCCGAAGTAAGTTTTCTATGTGTTTTCCCATCACTATTCAACAGCCATAAACTTCCAACCGAAGCGTCCTTCATTATATCAAAACTGGTGCGACGATACACAATAGAAGTACCATTTGGAGAAATTTGTGGGTCACCCGTATATTCCAATTCAAATACATCTAAGGGTTCAAAATTCTTCTTAACTTGAGCATTAGCTTGAAAAACAAATAGGAATAAAATTATTGGAACTAGTCGGAAAATTGTTTGCATTTTTGAAATTTTAGAACGCTAAAGATACTTCTTTTAGAAGCTTTTTCAAATTCACTTCTGTTGTAGTATCTTTGAGAAAAAGCTATACCATGAAAAAACCGTACTTTAAATTTCTTCTACCTATTTTATTACTTCTTATTGTTGGTGTCTTCTTTGTTACGAATGATAAAACTGAAAATTCAGCGAAAAGTGAAAATGAAAGCTCACTTTTAAAGGAGTATCCGCATGAATATATGTACAACCAAAGAGCGTATCCAGATAATTATATTAATAGGGGTGCTATTAAATCGGCTGTAGAAACTTCAAAAATAATTCTGGCAAATAGAGATTCTCAATCTGGTTCAGACTGGACACTTATTGGCCCTTTAAACACAGGGGGGCGAATTACAGATGTAGCCATTTCTCCTGATAATGATGATCATTTATATGTTTCAACGGCTGTAGGTGGCGTTTTCAGATCAACTGATAGAGGTCTTAACTGGACTCCCATTTTCGATGAAATTGGAAAACCCTCGATTGGAAATATTGCTATAGCACCTTCTAATGCACAACGAATTTATGTTGGAACTGGAGAAGCGAATGGAAGTGCAACCTCAGGAGCGTTTTATGGTGACGGAATTTACCGAAGTGATGATGGAGGGGACACTTGGACAAATGCTGGATTGCCAGATAGTAATCACATAGGACGCATCGTGGTTGATCCTGCAGATCCAGACAGAGTCTTTGTTGCCGCAACAGGAATTTTATATGGAGGGAATGAGGAACGTGGTATTTATAGAACAACAGATGCTGGAGCCAATTGGGAAAAAGTACTTTATATTGGTGATGAAACAGCTGGTATTGATGTGGCGATGAACACAGCCAATCCAAATATTCTGTTTGCTGCTATGTGGGAACGAACTCGACAACCTTGGGAACGGTCTTATGGAGGTTTAACATCTGCTATTCATCGTTCTACAGATGGTGGTAACACTTGGACCGAACTAGGAGCCGCTCATGGACTGCCAGCACCTGACGATCAAACTGGACGTATTGGGTTGGCAATATCTGAATCGGATCCGTCAATCATTTATTCACGATTCACCACAAATGAAATAACCAATGTTTTTAATGGTCTTTATAAATCCATCGATAATGGTGATAATTGGACGCTTGTTACTTTAGGCGATCTAGACAGTGTTGATGCCTCTTTTGGATGGTACTTCGGAAATCTTCGTATCCACCCTACCAATCCCGATGAGGTATTTGTTCTAGGGCAGTGGATTGCAAGAACTACAAATAGCGGAAACAGCTGGCAAGAAATAAATGGTATGCACGTAGATCATCACGCCTTGGAATATTCAAGAAACGACCCTAGTTTCTTACTTGCAGGAAATGATGGCGGAGCCTACACCTCTACCAACGGTGGAACTTCTTGGCAGAAATTTACTAATCTTCCTATTACGCAATTTTACAATATTGAGGTAGATTATTCAGATCCTACAAGACTTTATGGAGGAACACAGGACAACAACACTATTCGAACGTTGACTGGAGGATCAAACGATTGGAATTCAATCGTGGGAGGTGATGGATTTCATGTAAATGTAGATCCTAATGATAATAATTATGTCTATGGAGAATCTCAATATGGAAATTTAAGACGATCTACCAATGGAGGAAACAATTTCACGAATGCCACAACTGGTATTAGTAGTGGTGACAGAAATAATTGGAATACTCCTGTAATTCTTTCTCCTTTTAATTCTGAAGTTATGTACTATGGAAGTAATAAGCTTTATAGCTCAAACAGAGCAGTATTCTGGACGGCTATTAGCCCAGATTTAACTGATGGCCAACATCCAAGCGGTTCGCTTTCATATGGGACATTAACGGCTATTGCGGCTTCCTACAACAATCTAGATGTTATTTATACAGGAAGTGATGATGGAAATGTGCAAGTAACAACAAATGGTGGAACAACTTGGACTAATATTAGCGCTGGATTGCCAGATCGTTATGTTACTTCAATTGCAATGGTTCCAAACGATGATAATATCGCCTATGTAACCTTCTCTGGGTTTACCGAATTAGATTACGCAGCGCACGTATTCAAAACGGCTGATGGCGGACAAACTTGGACAGATATTTCGGCGAATCTTCCTGGAATTCCAGTGAACGATATCGTTACTTATCCATCTGCAGGTTTATTATTCGTTGCTACCGACCTTAATGTTTGGTATTCCGACGATGATGGCACCAACTGGGATATTGTTGGAAATGATTTGCCTTTAACTATCATTCGAGATTTAAAAATTCACGAGCCTACAAATACACTGTATGCGGGTTGCTTCGGAAGGTCGATGCATAAATATGACATTGGAAATATTATCTTAGGCACAAATGATGCTTTAATTTCCGAAGACATTAAAATGTATCCTATTCCTGCTAGAACTCAATTTACTATTGATCACCAACTTTCTTCGGAAGGAATGGTAAAACTGTATGATATTTCTGGTAAAGAAATTAAAACCCTTTTTGAAGGTATCTTTGACGCCTCTAAAAAGATTAACGTTTCAACCGAAGGAATCGCAAATGGTCACTATGTTGTGAAAATAATAAGCGGTTCAAAATCCTTCAGCAAACAGATTGTTGTAAAGCATTAAGCAAATTACTCACAACTAAAAAAGCCTCAAGAATTTCTTGAGGCTTTTTTTATTTAATAAATTGAATTATCGAATCAATTTCTTGTATTTAATACGCTTCGGAATTAGATCGCCTCCCAAACGTTTCTTTTTGTTCTCCTCATAATCACTAAAACCACCTTCAAAGAAATACACCTGACTATCACCTTCAAAAGCAAGGATGTGTGTACAAACTCTATCTAAAAACCAACGGTCGTGACTAATAACCACAGCACAACCCGCAAAATTCTCTAGTCCTTCTTCGAGCGCTCGCAAGGTATTTACATCAAGGTCATTGGTAGGCTCATCGAGGAGCAACACATTTCCTTCTTCTTTTAAGGTCATCGCTAAATGCAGACGATTTCGTTCTCCCCCTGAAAGCAATGATACTTTCTTGTTTTGTTCGCTTCCGCTAAAATTGAATCGGCTTAAATAGGCTCTAGAATTAACTTCCTTTCCTCCCATTAGGACAAGCTCTTGCTCATCACTAAAGTTCTGCCAAATAGATTTTTCTGGATCTATATTAGAATGCGCCTGATCCACGTACGACACTTTCGCGGTTTCTCCTATTTTGAATTCACCTTTGTCGGCTTTCTCTTCTCCCATTATCATTCTGAAAATAGTTGTTTTACCGGCTCCATTTGGTCCAATAATCCCAACAATTCCAGCCTGCGGAAGGTTAAAGTTTAAATTTTCATAAAGTAATTTATCATCGTACGCCTTGCTCACTCCTGTTGCCTCAATAACGTTGGTTCCTAAACGAGGGCCATTGGGGATATAAATCTCCAGTTTTTCGTCTAGGTGCTTCTGATCCTGACTCATCAACTTATCGTAGTTCTTCAAACGAGCTTTCTGCTTGGTTTGACGCCCTTTGGCGCCTTGACGAACCCATTCTAACTCACGCTCTAATGTCTTTTGTCGTTTCGAGGCTGTCTTACTCTCCTGTGCCATTCTAGTTGATTTCTGATCCAACCAAGAAGAATAGTTTCCTTTCCAAGGAATTCCTTCACCGCGATCTAATTCCAAAATCCAACCAGCAACATTATCTAAAAAATACCTATCGTGAGTTACGGCAATTACCGTTCCTTTATATTGTGCTAAATGATGCTCTAACCAATGAACACTTTCTGCATCCAAGTGGTTTGTAGGCTCATCCAATAATAACACATCTGGCTCCTGAAGTAGCAAACGACATAAAGCCACACGACGACGTTCTCCACCAGAAAGAACTCCTATCTTTTTATCGCCATCCGGAGTACGCAAGGCATCCATAGCGATTTCTAGTTTCGTATCGAGCTCCCAAGCATTTGACGCATCAATCTGATCTTGTAAAACGGCCTGTCTAGCCATAAGTTTGTCCATCTTATCAGCATCACTATACACCTCCTCAAGGCCAAACATATCGTTGATTTTGTTGTATTCATCGAGAATAGCAACCGTTTCGGCAGCGCCCTCCTTTACTATCTCTATTACCGTTTTCTCATCGTCCAATTGTGGTTCTTGTTCCAAATATCCAACCGAGTATCCTGGGGCAAATACCACATCTCCTTGGTAATTCTTTTCAACACCAGCAATAATTTTCAGTAAAGTTGACTTACCACTTCCATTCAGTCCTAAAATTCCAATTTTAGCACCGTAAAAGAAACTTAAATATATGTTTTTAAGGACCGGCGTCTGTGCGTTTTGAAACGTTTTTGTTAACCCAGACATCGAGAAAATAACTTTCTTATCGTCGCTCATTTCTATAAATTATTGATTAATTAAACTCTTCCTTTCAAGGCATTAAACACCCACGCATTGGCCAAGAAACCAATACCAACCGAAGCAAACCCCCATCCAGCTACGTCATCGTACTTAAACGCTCCAAGAGCAATAAGCGCCAAGCCTACAAAAATCATTATAAAAGTGGCCCAAGCCAACACAGTATTTTTATTCATTCCCATACTTTCTATTTTTATGGCGTTTCCTCTTTCGCCGAAGCTACAGAGGTCAGGCTATCGGCTTTATCTCTCCTTTTCTCACTCAATATAATTTGGAGGAGATATCGCCTCTATCCTTAACGCAGATACATTTAACACTCTGTAATTATAAGCAAAGTGCAAGAAAGCAAATATCGGGTTTTTATATAAAAAAAGCACCCCGAAAGGGTGCATATTTATTAGTTTGGCAGAAATCCCATTTCACTTCCTTTCTTGTTTCGACTTATCGACTTATCGTTCTAAAAAATACCTTTAATTTATTATCTAATTTTATCTAATAATTCACTCAATACTGAAGCTTCTTTTGCCGATAATTTTTTTAATATATCATCTTTAAAATCGACATCAATTTGTTTCAAAAGTTTCAGTCCTTGTTTTGTAATTTCAATATGGACAACCCTTCTATCATTAGGACATGGAACTCTTTCAATTAAATCTTTCGCACACAACTTATCCATAAGTCTAGTGGCATTGGGTGCTCTTTCCAACATCCTATCTTTAATTGTCTGAACTGAAATCGCTTTATTTGCACCTCTTAATATCCTAAGTATATTGTACTGCTGTGGCGAAATTCCGAAGGGCTTAAAAAAATCATTTTGCTTACTATTTATCCAGTTTGCCGTATAAATAATATTTAACATTGCCTTCACCTTATTATTTGTGAAAGATGTATTAATATCTTTTGATAAATCGCCCATACTTTTACTAATTATGAATGGAACTTTCGAAAGCTTCCACTGCGCTATCGAAAGTTTTTTTCAATTCAATATCCACGATGCCTTCATCCGAAAAATTCTGTCCGAAGCTAGGCAATGAAAAATCGGATACTATATTTCCTCCCATATAGGGAAATCTTCCTTTTGCTATCTCTAAGACCGAAGCTCCACCTCGTCCACCAGGTGAAGTCGCCATTAACAACATAGGAACATCACTCCATAACTTGCCATCAATACGTGACATCCAATCGAAAATATTCTTGAATGCTGTTGAATACGCTCCATTATGCTCCGCCAAGGATAATACAATCCCGTCTGCTGATTTGATCAAATCCAAAAACCGCTTGGCATTTTCAGGAATCCCATATTCCATTTCTAAATCAATTCCGTAAAGTGGTAATTCAAAATCATTCAAATCTAAAATCTCTATAGCAACATTATTTACTTGGGATGCTGTATAAACCGCAAGTTGCTTATTTATCGATTTCTTACTGTTACTTCCGGCGAAGGCAATTATTTTTTTCATTTCTAAGTATTAATATTTCAACAAAGGTATAAAAAATATATTTATATTCCTAGGAAACTAATTCCAAGGTATATAATTTTTATTTGACAAGCTTTAGCTCCATTATATTTCGAGATTTTGTATTTTAGCCGCAAACAATATATAGGTGGATATCAACTTCAATAAAAACGAAGATCATAATAAATTATTAGCTTCAGAATTGCGTCAAAAACTCGCTAAAGTCAAACTAGGCGGAGGTGAAAAGCGCATAGCTAAGCATCATTCCAAAGGAAAGCTGACCGCCAGAGAGCGGATCGCCTACCTACTAGACAAGAAAAAACCTAGTATTGAAATTGGCGCCTTTGCCGGAGAAGGAATGTATGAGGAGCACGGTGGTTGCCCAAGTGGTGGTGTTGTTGTGAAGATTGGATACGTTAAAGGAAAGCAATGCATCGTGGTGGCTAATGATGCAACTGTAAAAGCAGGTGCTTGGTTTCCTATTACCGCAAAAAAGAATTTAAGAGCTCAAGAAATTTCCATCGAAAATAGGCTTCCAATAATCTATTTAGTCGATAGTGCTGGAGTATACCTTCCAATGCAAGACGAGATTTTCCCTGACAAAGAACACTTCGGAAGGATTTTTAGAAATAATGCTGTGATGAGTAGTATGGGTATTACTCAGATTTCAGCTGTAATGGGAAGCTGTGTAGCTGGAGGCGCCTACTTACCAATTATGAGTGATGAGGCATTAATCGTAGATAAAACTGGAAGTATTTTCTTAGCAGGTAGTTATTTGGTGAAAGCCGCTATTGGTGAAAGTATTGACAATGAAACTTTAGGTGGCGCGACCACACATTGTGAAATTAGTGGTGTTACCGATTATAAATCGAAGGACGATAAACATGCTTTGGACACTATTAAAAATATTGTTTCTAAAATTGGAGATTACGATAAAGCGGGATACAACAGAGAAAAAGCTATAAAACCTAGTCTTGATCCTAGTGAAATTTTTGGTCTTTTACCTAAATCAAGAGCTGAGCAATATGACATGAGAGAAATTATCTCACGTCTTGTTGATGGTAGTGATTTTGAAGAATACAAAGAAGGTTATGGTCAAACTATCTTAACGGGCTATGCTCGTATCGATGGCTGGGCCGTTGGAATTGTAGCAAACCAAAGAAAACTAGTAAAAACAAAGCGTGGTGAAATGCAGTTCGGCGGAGTTATCTATAGTGATAGTGCCGATAAAGCCACGCGCTTTATTGCCAATTGCAATCAGAAAAAAATTCCGTTGGTATTTTTACAAGATGTTACTGGATTTATGGTGGGTAGTAAAAGTGAGCACGGCGGAATTATAAAAGACGGCGCCAAAATGGTAAATGCTGTGAGTAATAGTGTGGTTCCTAAGTTTACAATTGTAATAGGAAACTCTTACGGAGCAGGAAACTACGCCATGTGCGGTAAAGCCTACGACCCAAGATTGATCGCTGCTTGGCCTAGTGCCGAACTTGCAGTGATGAGCGGAAACAGCGCAGCAAAAGTGTTATTACAAATTGAGACTGCGTCATTAAAGAAAAAAGGTGAAACCATTACTCCCGAAGTTGAAAAAGAATTGTTCGATCGCATTAAAGCGCGTTACGACAGGCAAATATCTCCTTATTATGCCGCATCCAGAATATGGACAGACGGCGTAATTAATCCTTTAGACACGCGCACTTGGATTTCTATGGGAATTGAAGCCGCGAATCATGCACCAATAGAAAAACCTTTTAACTTAGGAGTTATTCAAGTATAGTAATCCAGATATGAGTGATGGAAATAATTCTTCAAAAAATGCTACTTTACTTAGTTGTAAGACCGTAATTAGAACGAAGGATTATGACGCTTCAAAAAATTTCTATATTCAAATACTGAATTTATCAGTTGTTGAGGAATACAATGATAACAATGGCTCTAGAGGAATAATCATTCGGATTGGCGCAGAAGATAGTAATGCATTCTTAGAGATTTCTGAAATTAAGCCGGTTCACGATTATTATCAAGCGCAGTTTAGTACCGACTTTGAAAGTAACAAGGTTGGTATTCAAATTAGAACCGAAGATGTATTTCATTGGGCGTCCATTTTGAATAGGAAATGGGAAACTCGTGGTCCTATTTTAAGACCTTGGGGGTCCTATTATTTGTACCTCAAAGATCCTGACGGCTTGCAAATTATTATTTATCAAGAAAACAATAATAAACAATAGTATCGAAGCCAAAACTAAAAAAAACTACGCCTATCTCCTACTCCTTATACTTGCGGGAGAAGCCGTATTTATTTTACCTTTCGTATTGGCGAGGGTATTTCGCCCTACCGTCTTAGATGCTTTCGAATTAACAAATACAGAATTGGGAATTTGCCAAGCAATCTATGGAATAGTCGCTGTACCGTCCTATCTATTTGGAGGCTTTTTAGCAGATCGATTTCAGCCAAGAAAGTTAATTGCAATAGCCCTATGGATGACGGCCCTAGGAGGTTTTTATTATGCAACATATCCCTCCTATTCGGAATTAAAAATCTTATTCGGATATTGGGGTTTTACTACCATCTTTCTCTTTTGGGCGGCAATGATTAAAGCAACACGCGTTTGGGGAGGAACGTCCGATCAAGGTAAGGCTTTTGGGTTCTTAGACGGTGGTCGTGGACTCGTAGGAGCCTTATTTGGATTAATGGGCGTGCTTATTTTCTCTTTATTCGTAGCAGGAGAATTAGACGACATACAATTTTCTGAAAGAGAACGGGCTTTTCGATATGTTATTTGGGTCTCATCTGGAATCGTAATACTGATTGGTGTAATGGTTTGGTATTTTTTAAAAACAACTATTCAGGCGAAAGAAATTACACTTCCGAAGCTTTCCACTAAAGAAGTAAAAACTGTTCTCAAGTTACCTGCGGTTTGGTTACTTATGATAATTATTCTTTGTGCTTACGTGGGATATAAGCTCACAGATGTTTTTTCACTTTATGCTCGAGAAGTAATGCTTTATGACGAAGTAGCTTCGGCCAAAGCAGGAACCTTTTTATTGTTCATTCGTCCAATAGTTGGTGTTTTTATAGGGTTTTTGGCAGATCGTACTAGAGTAACGCTATGGTTAGTAATTGGTTTTGTTTTCAGTACAGTAGGAGCTCTGTGTTTTGCAAGTGGGTTAATAACACCAAATACCACTTCTTTATTTTTTCTCTCCATATTAATTACCGCCACTGGTATTTATGCAGCACGTTCACTTTATTTCGCAACTATGGAGGAAGGGAATATTCCTCTTGCCTTAACAGGTACTGCTGTAGGTTTAATTTCATTGGTAGGCTATACTCCAGATATTTTTGCAGGCCCAGCGATGGGCTATTTGTTAGATGCCTCTCCAGGAGAGATTGGACATCAACATGTCTTTTGGATGTTGGCTAGCTTTTCTACAATTGGCTTAGTAGCCTCCTTGATTTTCTTTAAAATAAGCAGAAAATAAAATTTATTTAGATTTATTTTATTAAAAATCAGTACCTTATGACTGTTTAACTAAAACTTTCGGGTTATGGCATCTATAAAATCATTAAATAAATGGGCAAATGCGCATACCTACTATCCGCTTGATCTTTTACGTATTGGTCTTGGAGTTTTTCTATTTATAAAAGGTATTGACTTCATGTCTAATGCCGAAATGCTGATGGAGCTTTTTAAACCAATTCAGAATCTGGCAGGAGGTATGTTAACCGTACATTATGTAATTCCGGCACATTTTATTGGAGGAATACTAATAGTATTTGGCTTATTGACGCGATGGGCCGTAATAGCACAGTTACCAATCTTAATTGGCGCAGTCCTTATTAATTTTATTGGTGAAATGAACACGACCAATTTATTATTATCGGTTGGTGTGCTGCTACTTTGTATTTTCTTTATGTTCTATGGCTCTGGAAAACATTCAGTAGACAAGTACCTAAAAATGGAAAAATAAGGTCTCTAATTCGATTGTATCGCTTTGATACTCTCCTGACGCTTGTTAACATATCTAAACCCATTTTTACCATAAAACCCAGCTTCTTCCAGCATTATTCGGATGTCCTTATTCCATTCAGCAATAGTGACGGTGGTATTCAATTCGATGGCATACACTGTATTTCGATACAAGGGGTAATCACCAGTTCCTGGTACACCTCCTTGAGAATCCCACATTCCAATTGTTGGCCCAGAACTATGACCATAAACACCTAATGGATGTGTATAAATTGAAGGACGAAGTCCTTCCGCTTTTCCTACTGCTAAGGATTTAAGTAATATTTCATTTCCTGTTTTCCCTTCTTCAAAATTGTTGGTAAATATATCCTGAACGCGGTTTCCTTTTTTAAATGCTTCGGAAAGGAATTTAGGCACTTTAGACTCACCATCTTTTAGCACATAGGCATGTTGTTGGCAATCTGTGTTTAAACCTATGTAAGTGATTCCGAAGTCACAGTGCAATAAATCGCCTGGAATGATAATATCTTCTTCTTTCGCCTTGCTAAAAGATTCAATATGACTTTTTAAGACTTCACTATCCCGCTGCACATCGATGGTTGGGTGAAACCAAGTCTCCAAACCAAGGTCCGTTACTTTTTGTCGCATCCACCAAACCACGTCATCTGTAGTGGTTATGCCTGGTTTGATTACTTTTTCTGAAAAAGCCTCGTCTATTATATTGTGAGTAACTGCAACTAGCGTGTTGTATAAATCCATCTCCATTTGGGTACGAGTTTCAATCCATCCTATTGCCAATTTCTCTGCTGAAACTAATTTATCTTCCAGATTTTGAGGAAGTGCCTCTTTCAGTTCTTGGTAATCTGTCTGTACCAAACCATCTACAATTCCGAAGTATTTAGATGTATTAATTCCTATTTTATTTGGATTCCTTTCGTTAATGATTTCCACCAAACGATCCCATTGATTAGGTTGCTTTTCCTTATCCCAAGCCGAAGTAATATTTTCTCCAACGTCGTAACGAGCCACGGCCAATTTTTCGATGGTATTCTCTTTTTGGTTTCTATAAAAAACCAAAATAGTTCTTCTTCTTGCATTGAGCCAGGTAGAAGGAAGCATAGTGCGCATTACTGGATCTTCATTGTATTCTCTAGAGATTACTAACCACATATCAATATCAGCTCGATCCATTAAACTTGGTAAAAGATTATTAAAACGATCTGCTAGAATTTGATCTTTTAGCGTCGCTCTATCGCGTTCAGAAAGGATTTGAGCGTTCAAAAAACTTACGGTAAAGCAACAAAACAATAGTATAATTCTAATCATGAGGGGTTGTTTTTTCAATTCTAAAAATACAAAACTATATTTGAAATTACCTATACCCTCGAAGTACTTGAAGTATATCCGACCGTTTTATTTTTTCGGTTTCGGTAAAAGGAAATTTTGAAATTGTATAAATTTTCTTAGGGCGTTCATAACTTTCTAAAGATGAAAAAGCCTCGGTATAGTTAGGCAATACATGTTTTTCATCATTCTCAAAAATAATGATTACACGCTCTCCTAGCTGTTCATCTTTTTCCGAAGCAATTATAAAAGGGAGTTCAATAAACTTGGCTAGTTTTCGCTCTATACTCTCAGGATTCATTTTATACCCCCCACTGTTTATCACATTGTCACGACGGCCCAACCACCTAAACTCTGTGGGTGAAACAAGCGCTACCAAATCGTTGGTGATAATTATATCATTATTAATAGATGGAGCATTTATTACTAAGCAACCACTATCACTTAGCGTAAATTGCACATTTGGCAATGCTTTATAAATATCCGACTTCTCTTCGCCATTTATCCTTCTAACCGCCACGTGGCTTATAGTTTCTGTCATTCCATAAGTAGCATACACCTTGGTAGCTACTTTTGCCACTTGGTCTTCCAGTTCTTGAGAGACTGCTCCACCACCAACAATCAAAATCTTAACTTTTTTTAGTGAAGGGATTGAGTGATACAGTTGATAGGGCACCATAGCCACAAAATCATATTCATTATCGTACTGGGTTAAGGCGTCTTTTTCGGGAGAGACAATATGTAAATCCCATCCTAATACCATAGCTCTAACCAACATCATTTTTCCGGCAATATACTTTGCAGAAAGGCATAATAAAGCAGCCGTACCTTCGGAAAGACCAAAAAGTTTTCCACTGGCTTTGGCACTATTTATCATATGTTCTTTTCGAAGCAGTATTTTTTTAGATCTTCCAGTAGAACCAGAGGTTTTAACCCTAATGGTCTCTTTATCATTTAACCATTTTATTATAAACTTACCGATGCTCTTCTCATAATCATCACCTTCTATGACCAGTTCATGTGCCATAGTAAGCAATTCCTCATCCGACTCATAGTGCAAGCCATTTAAAGTAAACTTAGGGTGAAGAATGGATGAGATTGCTGCCAAATTTTATAAATTTTCGCCTATTGTATCCACTTCCGAAGGGGAAACTGGAATATGAACTTTTCCAAATAACTTATCCGCCCATCCGGTCCATTTATATCGATACGCCATGATTGCCAAAAAAATAGGATATAAAATAAGTACTGGCCCCAAAACATCTAAACCAGCTGTAGGCTCAGAGATATCTTTTAAAATAGAATTAGTTCGAAAGGCTGTCCAATCTGCCGTAACTAATAAGGCAGCTACTAAATTGTTTCCTGCATGTAAGCCAAGAGCTAGTTCCATTCCTTCATCCATTAAAGTAACAATTCCCCAGAACAATCCGGTTCCGATATAATAGACCATGATAATATTTCCTAACTTTTCTACTTCAGGGTTAAAGAAATGAAGGCCCCCAAAAATGAAAGATGTTACTAAGAGCGGGAACCATTTATTTCGAGACAAAACGCCCAGTCCCTGCATGAGGTACCCTCTAAAAAGATATTCTTCAAAACTTGTTTGCAAGGGTATCATAACAATAGCAATCACACATAAAATAATAAAAGGAATCATTTGAAATTGAAGCACATAATTATCCGGATTGTTGTAGTAATCAATACCAGTAAAAACTATGGTCGTGGTTGCAATAAGTCCGAAGCCAAAGAAAAAACGACTCCAGTCCATTTTCTTTCTTGAAGTAGTCAATTTTAAAAAAGGCTGTTTGTGCAAATACTTTACTACCATATAGACCGCCAACAAACCAATGGCAAAACTCAACAACATTAAAAATAACGTCAAGTTTGAATCCAAAACCGACATTAAAATATTAGGATCCTCTAGATCTGAAAGATTACCTCCTTCAGCTAAAACCTTAAAAGTTGCTGCCCCTATAAGTGGGATTGAGCCAATTTGTGAAGCGATAAAAATAACGGAAAATCCAATAACATAATGCCACCATTCGTGCTTATACTTGAACGCTTGAGCTATAAACATAGAATTTTTAATTGTTTTTTAGTTGGAGGTTAAGATTTAATATATCCAAGTTCCAACCTTTGTTGTTCTTATAAATTATGGATCCGCTTTCAATTTCAAGTGGAGATACAACGTTATTTGTATACAAACTCCCAGTACCTAAACCTTGTGGCAATTTACTGTTTTTTGTGAACGTATATTGCGAAATTGCGTTTAATCCTACATTACTTTCCAAGGCAGATGTTACCCACCAACGAATCTTCATTTTATCTGCAATTTCTATCCAAGAATCACTGCCTTTAAATCCGCCAATTAGACTTGGTTTTAAAATAATATACTGTGGCTTAATGGTGCTTAAAAGTTCTTTTTTATCTTCTGAAGAAAATACTCCAATTAGCTCTTCGTCTAAGGCAATTGGCAGCGGACTTGTATCGCAAAGTCGCGCCATTTCTTGCCATTGCCCCTGTTTAATAGGTTGCTCAATGGAATGTAATTCTAAATCTGAAAGTATTTTTAGTTTTTCCAGCGCTTCGGAATGAGTAAATGCTCCGTTCGCGTCTACGCGTAATTCTATTTCTGAAGGAGAAAATTCCTTTCGAATGGATTTCAATAAATCAACTTCGGTTTTGAAATCAATCGCACCGATTTTCATTTTTATACAGCTAAAACCCCGTTCTATTTTTTCAGAAATTTGCTCTTTCATGAACTTCTTGTCACCCATCCAAACCAAACCATTTATAGAGATTCCTTTATTTCCTCGAGAAAATTCAGAAGGAAATAATTGAAAGGAATCTGAAGCTGCCAACGATTTAAAAGCTGTTTCAACCCCAAATTGCAATGATGGTAACTCCAGTAAGGCCTCGTACAAATTTTCTTCCCCTATGGATATATTCTCACAAACCCATTTCAACTTCAATTCATAATCTGGGCGATCGTCTATGCTTAAACTTCTTAAAATACCACATTCACCAATCCCCCAATCATTTCCATCTATTAGAATTAAAAACCAAGTCTCTTTCGATTGTAAAACACCTCTAGAGGTTCCACTTGGGATTTTAAAATTCAAAACATGTTTTTGGTAAGAAGCTTTTAACATAGGTTATAATTCGATCGAGCTACCAATTTCCAAAAGCATTAAATCCTTTCCTGCATCGTAGAATTTTTTCTTAGCGGCTTCGGAATCAATCTCTATCAATCCAAAAGTATCGTAATGCACGCCCAAGACCTTATCACAATCTACAAAATCACTTGCAATAATTGCATCTTCAACACCCATTGTAAAATTATCGCCAATAGGTAAAATTGCTAAATCTAATTTGGTTCGCATTGGAATAAGCTTCATATCCATGGTAAGAGCCGTGTCTCCAGCGATATAGATATTTTTATGTTCTCCTTCAATGACAAATCCTCCGGGCTGACCTCCATTGCTTCCATCTGGAAATGAACTAGTGTGAATGGCATTTACATATTTTAGTTTTCCAAAATCAAACTGCCAGCTTCCGCCATGATTCATAGGATGTGCTTTAAGTCCACGAGCCTGATAATAAATTGCGATCTCATAGTTACTAATAATAACGGCACCAGTGTTATTTGCAATCGCCTCGACATCCAAAATATGATCTTGATGTGCATGCGTCACTAAAATATAATCCGCCTTCAAATCATTGATATCAACTAGATCTTTCGACAAGGGGTTTCCGGTAATAAATGGGTCAACAATGACATGCTTTCCTGCAATCTTAATCGCTAAACTATTCTGACCGTAAAATGTGATTTTCATAATGCTATCTTTTCAAGATGTATAAAATTAAATCAAAGTTGTGACAAAGAATAATATTGCAAACAGAAAGGTGCTTAACGCAACTTTTTTAAGCTCGGGATCCAATTGTTGGGGCTCTTTTGTTTTATAAACCTTTAATATATTCAGAAATAAAGGAATAAACGCAATTAAAGGTAAGAAGGCTGTCCATTTGTTAAAATTCAGAAAAAAGTAACAAAATGCGGCAAGAAAAGAGACAATTACTAAACTGGAATGATAATGCTTCACTCGATGTTCACCTAACACCACTGCCAGGGTGTTTTTATTGACTTTAGCATCTTCCACTCGGTCACGCATATTGTTTAGGTTTAAAACTGCCGTACTCATCAATCCAATTGAAATGGCAGGAAGAAATATAAACGCTCCCAGGCTTTGTGTGAATAAAAAATAACATCCCATAACGCCTACTAGTCCGAAGAAAATAAATACAAAAATATCGCCCATCGCCTTATATCCATAAGCCGATTTTCCAACGGTATACTTCACGGCCGCGATGACAGCGGCAATTCCGAGGTTAAAAAAGATAAAAGAAAGTAAGAAATTTTCATTTCCGAAGGCCGCAAAAATCAGCATGCTTGCCAACAACAGCGTTATAATTGCCGTAACTATCATTCCTCTTTTTAATTCCTTTGCGGTAAGCCACCCACTTTGAAGTGCACGTGCCGGACCAACCCTGTTTTTATTATCGGTTCCTTTAACTCCATCCCCATAATCATTTGCAAAATTTGAAAGAATTTGAAAGCCTAAGGTAGTTGCAATTGCAAGGAAAAAAACAAATGAAGAATAGCTATCTTTTAACATTGCTGCTGCTCCTGCTACAATAATTCCAGAAACAGATAGTGGCAACGTTCTAAGTCGCGCTGCGGAAACCCAAGCTTTTAATTTATTCATTCAGGATAATTTGAAAAATACAAAACTACGGTTAATAATTATTTTATACTTTTATACTTATAACAAACAATTAAGAAATATATGACTTCAACGTATCACGCAGGATTATTAGTATTACGAGTAGGTATTAGTGGATTAATGCTAACTCATGGAATACCAAAATTAATGAACCTTGTACAGGGAAATATGGATTTTGGGGACCCAATTGGTCTAGGATCCACACTTTCTTTAATCCTTACAGTGATAGGTGAAGCCATTTGTCCTTTACTTATAATCATTGGTTATAAAACGCGATTTGCTGCGATACCATCAATTATTACCATGGGGGTTGCTGCCTTTGTCGTTCACGCAGCAGATCCAATTGGAACTAAAGAAAAGGCACTTCTATTTTTAATCGCTTTTATTGCTATTGCCTTGACGGGAGCTGGTAAGTTTTCGGTCGATAGAAAATAAATTGTATGGCTGGGCGCTTCACAAGTTCAAAAATAAGATCCTTTTCTGAAAATAAAATAGGTCGATATATTCTATATGCTTTTGGTGAAATAATTCTAGTAGTCATTGGAATATTAATAGCGTTAAACATTAACAATAGGAACGAGTTAAAAATTCAAGCAGAAACCCTCGATGGAATCCTGAAAAATGTAAAATACGATCTCGAAGAGGACAGCACTGGTGTTAATCTAGCCATTAAATATTATGAATCACGCGAAAAATTTACCGATAAAATAATTAATAATGAATTCACCGAGCAAGATTATAAAACCTGTCTTATGTGTACTTCGGTATTAGTTTTTGTAGTACCAGTTGATATTAATGACAAAGGGTATCTTCAGCTAAAAAACTTTCAGGCAAATATCGCGGAAAAGGATAGTCTCTCTGTGGATGTGGCCCAATTTTATAAAAAGTCGCAATCAGAATTTGATGCCATCGGTACTGAAGTAAAACAAAATACAATCGATAATTTACAACACTGGCGCGATACTTACGATTGGTTTCCGAACGTAATCTCTCAAAAAGGAGACCCTCGATTTATAGAATATATTACCCATAGCCAAGATTTTAAAAACAGAATAGCGTATTACAATTCCATTTCTTGCAAAAGTTTTTTGCACATTCTAAGAAAGTATAAAAAGAATTCGAAAAAACTATTGGAAAGAATTGACGAAAGATTCGAATCCCAACTTAATTAAAAATCTTAACAAGCAGCTCTTTTAACAAGTCTCCTGGAGAAATACTAGCAGCTCCCACTCCCTTGCTTTTCATGTCAATTTCGCGAATAGACGCGATAATTGCACTTACCTTTTTCATTGGATAATTACGCGCCGCCAACTCGTAATCTTTAATAAAAAATGGGCTCACTCCAAGGGCTTTGGCCGCGTCTCTTTTATTAGTTAGCGCATGATATTTTAACGTTCTTGAAAAGAAACTATACAATAATGCTACCGTTATTACCATTGGATTACTCTTCTGATTTTGAGCAAAATACTGTGTTATAGCAAAGGCTTTTTTGATATTCTTTGCCCCTATGGCTTTTTGAAGTTCAAAATTATTAAAGTCTTTACTAATCCCTATATTTTCCTCAATTAACTGAGGTGTAAACTGCTCACCAGGTTTTGCAATAAGTTGTAATTTCTCAAGTTCATTGTTTACTTTTCCAAGGTCATTCCCTAAAAATTCTACCAGCATTTGAGAAGCTTTGGGTGTAATAGTATGTCCACGACCCGCAAGCACTCTACGAATCCAATCTGGCATCTTATTTTCATACACTTTTTTACTATCGAAGAGAACACCATTTTTTGCAATTGCTTTTGAAAGCTTTTTACGTTTATCTAGGATCTTGTATTTATAGCATATAACCAAAACCGTTGTAGGTTGTGGGTTTTCAACATAGGCTATTAGGTTTTCAATCGTACGCGATAAATCCTGCGCTTCTTTTACAATAATTACCTGCCGCTCCGCCATCATGGGATAACGCTTCGCATGACTTATAATATCTTCAATGGTTACATCTCGACCATAAAGCACCATCTGATTGAAACCTTTTTCTTCTTCAGAAAGCACCGAATTTTCAATGAAGTTTGAAACGGCATCTATATAATACGCTTCTTCACCCGTTAAAAAATAAACAGCAGCAATATCTCCTTGCTTTATACTGTTTACAATGTGTTTGGCTTGTTCTAAAGGCATCTTTAAAAATCGATGAGTTATTCTGTTTCTGAAATCGTTATGAATTTACACGCGGAAACTGTTTCTTTGTTAGATGCAGTCGTTAAACTTCCCAGACTATAAATTTCGTTTCAAAAGTAACGAAAACAAACCATTGATTTTTGATGAAATTAGAAAAAAATTTATGGTACTTACACCCGAGGAATGGGTACGTCAACACACCGTAAAATTCTTGCTTTCAGAAAAAAAATACCCAATATCACATATTAATGTTGAAAAGCAAATAAAACTGCACGACACTACCAAACGCTATGATATTGTAGTGTATAATAGTGACAGTAGCATTCACCTTATTGTGGAATGCAAAGCGCCACACATTCCTATAAATCAAGAGGTATTTGACCAAATCGCCAGGTACAACTTTGTTTTAAATGCGACCTATTTAATGGTGACCAATGGGCTAGAGCACTATTATTGTCGGATGGATTTTGAAGCAAAAAAATATATTTTCCTGAAAGAATTACCATCGAAAATTTGATAAAAATCAAAATACCTTTAATCCCAAACCGTATTATTAGTACTTTTCGAATAATTTGCTTTCCTTTATTTTCGGAAAGTATTTTGTTACTGTTTATCTATTGGAGCCGTCCATTATAAAAACTAGAACTAATTAAGTAAAAAATATGAAGGCATCTTTATTTCTCATACTACTAATGATTGGACTAGAATCATTAGCACAAACCGATTCTACCGCAAGTAAGTTAAAATTTGGTGGCGATTTTAGGTTTAGAATTGAACACGATTGGAATTCACAAAATTCGAGCGGTGTTGCCCGAGATGATCGAAGTAGGCTACGATATAGATTCCGCTATGGAATACATTACTCTCTTGACAAAAACTCCTCTTTTGGGGCTAGATTAAGAACTGGAAATACCAACGATCAACAAGGCCCCCATATTACTATAGGTGGAAATGAAGGAGAATTTGGCCTAGTAAAAATTGGATTTGAAAAACTTTTTTATGAATATCAATCTAAAAACTTCACAGGATGGGTTGGAAAAAATACAATTCCCATTAAAAAAATAAACGAGCTTTTTTGGAATGATAATGTCTTTCCTGAAGGTATCGCCTTAAAATACTGGCTCCATTTGGGCGAAAATAGCGCAATTCCCTCCGTCGGAATTAATGCAGGACATTTTATTATTCGATCAAGTAATAAAACCTTCGACAAGGATAGTTATTTACAAGTATTACAATTTGAATCAAGCATCTGGGACCGAATAACTGTTTTTCCTGCTTTCTATTATTTTAATCAGGTTGGAAATTTTCCTGATGGACAGGAAACCTTTCATATAGATTATTCTATTTTTCACTTAGGTAGTCTTTTTAAAATTACTAAGAATCTCAATTTTGGAGCAGAATTATACGCTAATCTAGAAGATTACTCAAAAAACGATTCCATTCCTTCGAATCTACAAGATCAAAAGCAAGGAATTGTGCTTAGTGCAAAATATGGTAAGGTTAAAAAGAAAGGAGATTGGCTCTTTCATTTGTATTACGCCCATTTGGAAAAATTTGCTGTGGTCGATTATTTTGCTCAAAATGATTGGGCAAGATGGGATTACTCTTCCATTGACGCTGCAGGTTCGCGAATTACCAATTTCCAAGGTGTTGAGGCAAGAATTGGCTACGCAATTAAAGAAAACTTCAATTTAATTTTAAGAACGTACTTTGTAGAAGAATTAAAAAAAGTTGGGATTTTTAAAGAAAACGGTAGTAGAATTCGATTGGATTTAAACATCGGTTTTTAGAACCCGGCTTTACAGTTTCTTTTCGTTAAAAAACACGTACTTTGTACTCAATGACAGTAGGAATTGTAATACTTAATTGGAATGGAAGAAAATTACTAGAGCAGTTTTTGCCTTCAGTAGTGCATTTTTCCCAAAAAGCGACAATCTATGTTGCTGATAACGCATCTACCGATGATTCCGTTTTATATCTTTCTGAAAACTTTCCGACGGTAAAAATTATTCAGAATAAAACAAATGGCGGCTATGCCAAAGGATACAATGATGCATTGAAACATGTTTCAGAAGATATTTTTGTGCTGCTCAATAGCGATGTAGAAGTTACCGAAAATTGGCTCCCTCCTATGCTATCAGAATTTAGTAAGGATCGAAACCTTGCGGCTGCTCAACCCAAGATCCTAGATTACAAGAACAAACGCTTTTTTGAGTATGCTGGTGCTGCTGGCGGATATATAGACAAGTTTGGCTATCCCTATTGTCGCGGTCGTATTTTTGATACAATTGAAGAAGATCTAGGACAATATAATGACGTTAAAAAAATATTTTGGGCAACGGGTGCTTGCTTGTTTATTAGAAAAAAAGATTTTTGGCAAGTAAATGGATTTGATGAAGATTTTTTTGCACATCAAGAAGAGATTGATCTTTGCTGGCGCTTACAAGCAAATGGGCGTATCATAAAATACATAGGCCGTTCTTCAGTGTATCATCTAGGAGGTGCAACCTTGGCTTCAGAGAATCCTAAAAAGACTTTTTATAATTTCAGAAATAGCCTGCTGCTACTAGTTAAAAATGTTAAAGGTTCGGGAGCTTGGCTGACTATCTCACTTAGACTGATATTGGATGGTGTTGCTGGTGTCCAGTTTTTACTAAAAGGAAAAATAGCGCATACAGTTGCCATTATTAAAGCACATTTCAGTTTTTATTCCCTGCTTCCAAAATTCCTAAAAAAAAGGAAATCTGAGGCTTCCAAAATTTTATATTATCAAAGGAAATCTGTGGTGTGGCGCTACTTCATAAATAAAAACCGTATCTTTAAGGAACTTTGATATTATTTTACTTAAAGTATTGTTAATGCTGCATTGGTGTGGCATTCCTTTTAATAATTTTGAGCAACTTTAAACTTAATTATAATTATGAAAAAACTATTGATCATTGCAATTTCTTCTAGTGTTTTGCTAAGTTCATGTATTTCGAAAAAAAAATATGCGGATCTAGAATCGCAATATAAAAACACAAAGAATTTATTAAACACCGCAACCGTAAAACTAAATAGTTGTTTAACGGATAAAGCCGCTTCCGAGGCAAGAGAGCAATCGCTTAAGGATCGTCTTGCAGACATGAAAAAAACAAATCAGGATCTAATACAAAGTTCCAAAGACCTTACTATATTAACTTCAAAAGGGGCAACAAACCTTGAAAAATCTCTTGAGAGCTTAAAAGAAAAAGACCTGAAAATTTCTCGTTTACAGGATGCCTTAACCAAGAAGGATAGTGTGACGTTAGCTTTAGTGACTAGCTTGAAGAAAGAAGTAGGCTTAAATGATGAGGATATAGAGATCAATGTTGAAAAAGGCGTAGTTTTTATCTCATTGAGTGACAAAATGCTTTTTAACAGTGGTAGTTATAAAATAACAAAGCGTGCTAGAGAAATTCTTGGAAAAGTTGCCGTTGTGATCAACGGTAAACCTAATTTTGAAGCCTTAGTTGAAGGACATACAGATAATGTTCCTTATACCAGTGGAGTATTAGTAGATAACTGGGATTTAAGTACGAAGCGTGCCACCGCAATTGTTAGAGAACTAGTGGATCTTGGTGCTAACCCTGCTCAGTTAATAGCAGCAGGACGTAGTGAGTTTGTTCCCTTAGTGGATAATAATACTGCTGAGAACAGATCAACCAATCGTAGAACTAAGATTTATGTATTACCAAAAATCGATCAGTTTTATGATATGATTGAAACTGAAATGAAAACCTTGGAAACTGAAGGAGGAGAATAATAATCTACTTCAATAATTTTTATTTATACCGTCCCGACAGATTTGTTGGGACGGTTTTTTTTATGGTTACTTTTTATCAAATAAATAATCATTTAAAAATCATTAGTATATCTTAGTAATTCTTAAAATTCTCAATGAACAAAAATCAATTTGACACTATTGTTATAGGCTCTGGTGCTGGTGGTCTTAGTGCAGCGCTCTGCTTGGCAAAAGAAGGACAAAAAGTGTTAATGATAGAGCAACACGATGTTCCGGGGGGTTGGTGTCATAGTTTTTACCTCAACGGACATAGGTTTACCCCTGGAGTTCATTATGTTGGTTTATTGGATAAAGGAGAATCAACAAGTACTTTATATGAAGGACTGGGAATAGCAAATGACTTGGTTTTCTTCAGAATGAATCCCAAAGCATATGAACATTGCTGGATTGGTAATGAGCGCTTCGACTATCCAGCCAACTTTGATGAATTAGTCCACAATCTTTCGGAAAAATTTCCAGACGAAAAAATAGAAATTCGCACCTATCTCACTTTAGTTAGAGAGGTAAGTCGACAACTTCAACTAATTCCGAAAATAAAAACTCTTTGGCAACAAATTACTATTCCATTTCGCACGAAGGATATGGGGAAATATGGCTTGTTCAGTTTAAAGAAAGTAATAGATTGGCATCTTAAAGACCCCTTATTAAAAAAAATACTAAACATCCAATTTGGAGATCACGGTCTTGCACCTGCAAAAGCTAGTTTCCCGCTACATGCGGCCGTAATGGACCATTATTTTAATGGCGGATTTTATCCTATGGGTGGTGGTGGTGCCATTATAAAAACAATGACAAATGAACTTAAACGTTTAGGTAGTTCGATAAGAACCAGTACTGCGGTGGTTAAAATTCTGCTTACGGAAGGTAAAAAGAAACGTGCCATTGGTGTTTTGTTAGCAAATGGAGAAAAGTTATTTGCAGAACGTATAATATCCAACGCCGACCCAGGTATTACCTACCAAAAATTAATAGGAAGTGAAAAACTTAGCCGTAAGCTGAATAAAAAGTTGGCGAAAACTCGATACTCTTGTACATCACTTATGTTGTTTCTAACTGTAGATATTGACATTCGGAAAGCCGGAATTGATTCTGGAAATATATGGTTGATGGCAGATGGCGATATGGATGAAGTATATGAAGCAATGCAACATCCCAATATTACAACGGGTGACAAGTTTAAAGGGATGTTTGTGAGTTGTACAACCTTGAAGGACCCTGTTAGTTTTGATGGAAAACATCATACGCTAGAGGCAATTACCTATATAAGTTATGAGGCCTTCAAACAATATGAAGATGAGGATAGTCAGCGATCTCAAGCCTATTTAGATTTCAAACGTGTTTTAACAACCAAAATGTTAAACACCCTAGAAACAGTTATTCCAGAAATAAGGGATTGTATTGTACATCAGGAATTAGGAACTCCTATTACCAACAAATACTATATAAACGCTACGGATGGCAGTGTTTATGGAACTGAGAAAAGCCTAAAACATATCGGTCCTTTTGCATTCAAAGCCAAAAGCGAAATAGAAAATCTTTATCTATGCGGCGCCAGTATTTCATCTCATGGTATTGCCGGAGCCAGCTATTCAGGCGTGCAGACCGCAGGGGTGATACTTGGAAAGAGGCAGGATGAGCTTATACAGTCTGATCCAAATCAAAACATTCGTATTTTTGAGGCTGAAGACGATTCTCAATATCCAGAATGGATGCTAAAAAAAATAGAAGTGCGTAAAGCTAGACTTGATTCAAAATTAGTAAGTTGAGATCAGGTGAATTTTTCAATAAAACAATTGTGATAGTACCTCACAAAAAATAGGACCTATATTTCCAAACTCCCTTTGCCTTCTCTCACCAAAATTGGCTCATCTCCTGTAAGATCGATTACGGTTGAAGGAACATTATCTCCATAGCCTCCATCTATAACAATATCCACAAGTTTATTCCATTTCTCATAAATCAACTCTGGGTCAGTAGTATATTCAATAACTTCATCTTCATCGCGAATAGATGTTGAAATAATCGGATTGCCAAGTTCATGAACAATGGCCTGAACAATTGAGTTATCTGGCACTCGTATTCCTACCTCCTTTTTCTTTTTAAAAACAGTTGGCAGGTTATTATTTCCAGGAAGAATAAAAGTATACGGTCCTGGAAGCGCCCGTTTTAACAACTTAAAAGTAGACGAATCTATCTGCTTTACATAATCTGATAGATTGCTTAAACTTTCACAAACAAAAGAGAAATTGGCTTTTTCAAGTTTTACACCTTTCAACTTAGCAACCCGCTCTAAAGCGCGTGTATTTTTAACATCACACCCCAAGGCATAAACGGTATCACTAGGATAAATTATAACGCCACCTTTTCTGATAACATCAACGACCCTTTTTATATCCTTCGGATTAGGGTTATTGGGATATATTTTTATAAACTCTGCCATTTATTATTTGTTCATCGCTTCAAATTAACTCTTTTTTCTCAAAATAGATACTCTTTCGAAAAACTTAGCATAAAAAATAAATTTTTGCGTTATAATATCATTACTACTATTCTATGAAAAAATTGCTTTTTATTTTTTTTATCACATTCGGTCTTGCGGTTTCAACTGTTTCTTGTAATAAAGACAATGATTTTTCCGAAGTTGATACGACACTTCCTCTTGAAGCTGTCACATTTTATAATATCTCCTACGGAATTCATTCAGAACAAGTCTATGACATTTATCTGCCGGCCAATCGATCTGCTACCAAAACAAAAGTGATTGTTCTCGTTCATGGAGGTGGTTGGACCGAAGGAGACAAAGCAGATATGGACGGTTTTATTACTCTTTTACAAGAAAATCACCCTAGTCATGCCATTGTTAATATCAATTATGTTCTAGCCAATGCAAATGTTAAAGCATTTCCGAATCAGTTTTTAGATTTAGGCAAAGTAATTGATAAAATAACTTCGGAAAAAGAGCAACTTCAAGTTTTGCCAGAATTCGGACTCATTGGCACTAGTGCTGGGGCACACATATCCCTTATGTACGATTCTGTTTATGACACAGAAGATAAGGTGAAATTTGTTTGTGATATTGTTGGTCCTACCAATTTTACCGATCCGTTTTACACAAATAATCCAGCATGGCAGATTCTATTGACAGCATTGGTGGATGAAACTGCTTATCCAAGTGGAACAAATCTCGCTGAAGCCACAAGTCCTGTTTTTCAAGTATCATCCAATACGAGCCCTTCAATTCTATTCTATGGAGATCAAGATCCCTTAGTTCCATTATCCAACGGGGAATTATTAGAAACAAATTTGATAAACGCAGACGTCACCAATAGTTTTACAGTTTACTCTGGCGGACATGGAAACTGGGATGCAGCGAGTTTGTTGAATCTTCAGACGCAACTAAGCGCTTTTATCCAAGCACATTTATCAATTTAATCTAGGACATTCAATTTAGCAAACCGAAGTAATAATTTCTTAAGCCCTCCATTTTCGAAGTCTATTTCAGCTTTTGTATCGGCTCCTACTCCTTCAATTTTGGAGATAATCCCTTTTCCGAAGCGAACATGCTCCACACGAGTACCAACCTTAAGGTTAGCATCTGCAGCGCTGAAATTTTTATCTGTGTCACTTGCAACGGGTTTAAGTCGTCGCAATTTTCGTAATTGATCCTGAGTAGGACCTTTAGGAGCTGAGCCTGAAACGGGTTTACGCATTCGCAGTTTACTCTTGTCTACCTCATCAAATATATCTGAATCTAATAACGGCTTGTAACGTTGTTCCGTTATTGGGGTTAAGTATTCCAAATAGGAAGCATCAATCTCTTCAATAAATCGGCTAGGTTCTGCGTCAATTAATTTACCCCATCTATATCGTGATTGTGTGTATGTAAGATAGGCTTGTTTTTCGGCTCTGGTAATGGCAACATAAAACAAACGGCGTTCTTCCTCAAGCTCACTACGCGTATTCATACTCATCCCACTCGGAAATAAATCCTCTTCCATTCCAACCACATAAACATATGGGAACTCCAATCCTTTGGCAAGATGAACCGTCATTAGCGCTACCCTATCTTCATCGCCTTTCTCATTGTCAAGATCTGTGGCCAAAGCCACATCTTCCATAAACTCGGCAAGCGTTCCAGAAGCATCTGCCATTTCTTTTTGCTCTTCAACAAAATCGCGCATTCCATTGAGTAATTCTTCAATATTCTCAATTCGTGCAATTCCTTCGGGAGTTCCATCCTTTTTTAGCTCCTGAACTAAGCCCGTTTTCTTGGTTACAAATTCTGTAATCTGAAAAGCATCCGAGCTAGCGTTGGTTATTCCGAAGCTCTGAATCATCATTGCGAAATTCTGCAATTTCGTTTTAGTGCCGCTATTAATTTTTAAATCAATCTTATCGATATTCTGAATCACTTCAAACATAGGTCTGTTGTAATGATTCGCGGCGACAATAATCTTATCAATCGTTGTACTTCCAATTCCCCTTGCAGGGTAATTTATAACTCTTTTAAGCGCTTCTTCATCCTTCGGGTTAAGAATTAATCGTAAATACGAAAGCACATCTTTAATCTCCTTCCTCTGGTAGAAACTAAGTCCGCCATAGATTCTATATGGAATATCTTTTTTCCGTAACGCATCCTCCATCGCACGTGATTGTGCATTGGTTCGATATAAAATGGCAAAATCACCATTTTTCGATTGATTGTTCATTTTTGTTTCGAAAATATTACTCGCAACAAAACGGCCCTCGTCCCCATCAGTCATGGTTCTATTTACCTTGATTTTTGACCCTTCATCATTGGCAGTCCAAACCACCTTTTCTAATCGGGTTTTATTTTTTTCAATAATACTATTCGCGGCGTTTACAATGTTTTTAGTTGAACGATAATTTTGTTCCAAACGAAATACTTTCACATCATCGTAATCTTTCTGAAAATTTAGAATGTTATTGATATTCGCACCGCGGAAGGCATATATACTCTGCGCATCATCTCCCACAACACATATATTCTGAAACTTATCACTTAAAGCACGTACTATGAGGTACTGACTATGATTGGTATCTTGGTACTCATCCACTAGGATATAACGAAAGCGATTTTGATATTTTGCCAAGACTTCAGGAAAACGAGTAAGAAGCTCGTTTGTTTTTAATAGCAAATCATCAAAATCCATCGCTCCTGCCTTAAAACATCTATCTACATATGCTTTATACACCTCTCCCAAACGTGGAATCTTTGCCATAGCATCGGCTTCCATCAACTCTGGATTATTAAAATACGCTTTTACCGTGATGAGATTATTTTTATAAGATGAAATTCGAGAATAAACTTGCTTGTACTTATAAATGTCCTTATCAAGGTGCATATCTTTAATAATAGCCCGAATAACAGATTGAGAATCTTGAGTGTCGTAAATCGTAAAATTTGAAGGGTATCCTAATTTATCGGCTTCAAACCGGAGAATCTTAGCAAAAACACTATGAAAAGTTCCCATCCAAAGGTTCTTGGCTTCGCCACTTCCAACAATCTGGGAAATACGCTTTTTCATTTCGCGAGCGGCCTTGTTTGTAAATGTCAAGGCCAAAATGCTAAAGGCATCCACACCCTGCGACATTAAATAAGCAATTCTAAAAGTAAGCACCCGTGTTTTTCCAGACCCTGCACCGGCAATAACTATCATCGCCCCGTCTTTTTGAAGGACTGGAGCACGCTGTGCATCGTTTAGCTGTTCTAAATAATTCTGCAAATTTTGAATCTTTTCTGAAGCAATTCCGAAGCGTGAAAATACTGAAAAAGCTGCGATTGAACCGAAGCTCTTTTCAGAATTTATAAACAAACAATAAAGGAACTATACTTTACGTGATTCATCTCGCATTATACCTGGAACTTCTCCATATTCTAATCAAAATACCTCCACAAGTCAATTGAAAATTTTAAAATCGCTTTGAATAAAATTAATCTGACATACGCTTTCTTACTACAACAAATAAAAACAGTATATTGTCATTCATTAACTAACTAATTAATTTCCAATGATTAAAACAATATTATTAGGCGTGACTCTTCTCTCTTTTTTACTTTTCACTGCTTGTAAAAAAGACGAAGGACCTGAGGTAATTGCAATATCTTGTTCAGACGGTATTCAAAATGGAAGTGAAACAGGTGTTGATTGTGGTGGAGGTTGTAATTCATGTGACGGATTGGAATGGACACTAATTGCAACTGATGCTGTTGGCGATGCGGCAAATGATGGATTGGATGCTACTAGATTGTCTTACCAATATGAGAGTGTGACGGATGTTGTGAGGTTTCGAGTAGAACTTTCAAACCTATCCTTGTTTAGCGATAGTCCTTCAGCTGATTTTTCTTTCGGCTTGCCAAATGGCACAGCAAACAATGATCCAACTGCATACCATTGGACAGATCAAAATGAAGTGACTCCAGTCCATCGTACTGCAGCCATTTATTGTGACACAGGAGGCGGCGCTCCTTCCAACTATACCTATAATCAAGATTTTGCCGCTAACAGAATCTACCTTACAAGTGATGAAACCATTGTTTCTTGTGAAAATTGTATCTCAATATTGGTAGACCCTATTAGTAACTTTATCGTTTACACAATTAGTCGAGACAAAATAATCACTAATTTCGAAATGGGAGGAAGCGAAGCAATAATAAAATTAGTAGCGAATGTGGGGCATAATATTGGATGGGACGACAATATTACGGTTTCTGGAAGTTTTACAATCTCGAATACTCCAGTTGGAAATCTAGCTTCTCTTACTACGAATGAGGTGACTACTGTCTCTAATTCTACAGCGGTTTCAGGAGGGAATATAACAGATGGCGGAGACTCCCCTGTTTCGGCTCGAGGGATTTGTTATGGTACTTCTCCAAACCCTACATTGGCAAGCAATGTTGTCGAAAGTGGTAGTGGCACAGGTAGTTTTTCAAGTAACATAAGTGGTCTTAGTACAAATACCACCTATTATGTTCGAGCTTTTGCAACGAACAGCGCAGGTACAGCCTATGGAAATCAAGTCGATTTTGCAACATCGGGACTAGCTACTGTAAGTACAACATCAGTATCTTCAATCACTGCTAATTCTGCAACCATTCAAGGGGAAGTTGTGAGCGACGGCGGTACATACGTTGATGAACGAGGATTTGTATACAGCACTACCGCCAACCCAACTACCTCCGATAATAAACTTACTTCTGGAAGCGGTACAGGTAACTTTTCAGGAACAATTGTAGGGCTTACCACCGCTACCGAATATTTTGTACGTAGCTATGCTATAAACTCTGCCGGAACTGTCTATGGAAATGAGGTTCGATTTACAACGCTCGGGCTGCCAACAGTTAGCACATCCCCTTTTTCAGTTAGCTCTGTTTTCAGTGCAAATGGAGGTGGCGAGGTCATTTCGGACGGAGGATCTACGGTAACTGCGAGAGGAGTATGTTACAGCAGGCTTATAAATCCAACAACTATAAATAGTACGGTTTCTGCTGGTACGGGCGTTGGGGCTTTTAATGTTTCACTTTCCGGTCTAACTCCAGAAGCTAAATATTATATGAGAGCGTATGCTACAAATAGTCTTGGTACAACATATGGTGAGAATGTTGAAATTTTTACGATTGTAGTCGGTTATAATTATCAAGGCGGAATAATTGCTTACATTGATGCCACTGGACAACATGGGTTTATTGTCTCTTCAAACGACCTGGCCACTTTTGAACAATGGCGGGACCCAGCGTTTAGTTCACCTGTTTATACAAACGCAACTAGCACGGCTATAGGAGATGGTTGGCCCAACACTAATTTGATTGTAAACGCTCAAGGAAATATAGGGGTCTATGCGGCGAAAAGTTGCCGGGATTTAATAAGTGGCGGACAAAATGATTGGTACTTACCAACTAAAGATGAACTTAATCTTATTTATCTGAATGCCGATGCAATTGGAAATATAACACCTAATGTAGGGTATTGGAGCTCAACCGAAAAAGATTATAACGATGCTTGGATACAAAATTTAACTAATGGAAGTCAAACTTTTGTAGCTAAATTAAATTCTAACCATGTTCGAGCAATGCGAAGCTTTTAATTTAAAGTTATTAAATTGTACTCAACTAACTAAATTTTCAATCTAATGAAATCAATATTTAACTATACTTCAATTCTTACGAAGGTTTTGCTCTTCGGATTTATTTTATTCAGTGGTTGTGAAAAAGATGACTCAGTTATGGATGATATATCCATAGATGATCCAAATGATCCAAATGATGACCCTAATGACGATCCTAATAATAGTACAGGGCGCTTTTCCGATTATATTACCTGCAGTATTATTGGAACACCTTCTGCTTTAGGTTTAAACCCAACCTACACAAAGTTTATTAATTGTTCAGGGGTTGCGGTAGTTGGATCTAGTAATGTGTCGGATCAAGCCTTAATTGATGCTGATGCGATTATTCAGTTTATGCTAACAGGAATTGGGGCTTCAAGAAGTAAGCTTATAACAGGTGATGCTTATGCCATTATTTATGAAGAAGGAATGGTGCTTGGAGATGTTCCTGAGGTTCCTAGTAGCGTGCCATCTTCAGCTAGCGGCACCTATATTGGGCAGTTAAATCTTCTTGTTTCTGCGGAATATGATTTATTATGTAACCACGATTATGGATCGACTGGAGGGAATACGTTCATACATGAATTTGCACATATGTTGGATTTTGGCGCTATAAGAAAATTAGATAATGGTTTTGCGACTTCTTTGAGCTCCTCTTATAGCAGTGCACGTTCTAACGGTCTTTGGGACAATACTTATGCGGCATCGCATCAGAACGAGTATTTTGCTGAAGGAGTTACAATTTGGTACGGTGAAAACTGGATTGGGCCAGAAGGAGGTGATGGTTTTAGAAATGAAATTGGAACTAGAGCCCAATTACAAGACTATGATTCAAGCTTATACAATTTAATAGCTGGCAAATTGAATAATCTTACAGCCGTCCCAGGGTGTAGAGAGCCAGTAATTTTAGGAGCTACTGCCGATTGTCCAAATACTATAACCGATATAGACGGAAACGTTTATGAAATTGTAAATATTGGCCCTATGTGCTGGATGAAAGAAAACCTTAGAACGACTCGCTATAAAGACGGTTCTCCTATTTTAAACTTGCAATCGAATAATGATTGGATGAATACGTCAAATGGAGCCTGGAGTCACTATGACAATGACCCAAACTTAGATAACTATGGTAAGTTATACAATGGTCACGCCGCGACAAATCCTGCTGGATTATGTCCCGAAGGTTGGCACGTACCTTCAATTCAAGAACTATCAGACTTAACGCAATATGCGGGAGGTGAAAACTCCGGAAAGGAGCTAAGGGCAATGAACGTATGGAATTTGCCAGATGACACCAACAGTACTGGATTTAGTGCATTGCCATCGGGTTTTAGAGAGTATACTGGTAGCTTTGGAGGCATGGGTGGATTTACAATTTACGTATCGACTACATTCAATGGCAATCAGGATTTATACTCGAAGGAAATAGCTAGTGGGGATTATGTTGGGTATTTTGGAAGAAATCCAAATACAGGATATTCCTGTCGCTGCATAAAAGATTGAAAAAACATTAATTAATCGATTTAAAAAGCCCCCTAAGTAAGGTGGCTTTTTTTTAAGAAAATTATACCCACTAATGGGTATGTTTTGCTGGGTAAGTTCTTTATACATTTAAAAAGATAAATTATTTACTCATGAAAAACTCGATTCTATTCCTTTCACTAATTTTTCTCATTTTATCCTGTACTAAAAAAAATGACGTCTCCGACATACCTATCCAAGAAAGTGGAGATCTTGTAGGCCAATTTACAGGAACCATGGTTGTTAATAATGGTAATGTTACAAATAACCTTAGCGGAAATGCAAGAATTTCTGAATCTGGAGACTTTTCACTTAACTTAGTGATTGGATATCTTTCTGGCAATGCTCAAAAAAATGGCAATTCATATAGTTTAAACAATCTAATTGGTTTTGGTATTTTTGAGGGCTCAAGTATAACTTCTGGTGAGATTAATTTGGATACCAATTCAATTAGACTGTCAGGCACCTATATTGATAATACACCAATTATTATAGATGGCTCAATAGTAATGACCGTTGAAGAATTAAGGCAAATATTTAGAGATTCCGTATCAAAATCTACCGTGTTTTTTTCTCATAATGAATTATGCTTCGCAACAATTACGCTAAATGGAATAACTATCGAAAATTTGGGTCCACATTATCAAGATCGTGGAGTATGTTGGTATGGTGCATATGTTTATGGCGCTGACCGAATGGTAAACAATGATGATAGTACCTCTCGTTTAGCCTGTACAACTGCTACAATTTGGAACCAGTTTACCGAAGAATATTGGGAAAGCACCGTGTGCCCTCATGCGTTTTTTGTTGTTGACAAAAATACAGAATACTCCTATACTGCGACTTTCGAGAATGGAGAGACTTATACTGGTGAATTCACATCAGCCGATGGAGGTGCAGGCGTACCTATCTGCCTTTCTACAATCGACCCAGACTGCGATGGCGGTGGTGGTGGTGGCGACCCCGTCCAAGAAATTTTAGAAAACACTTTAGTAATAGATTATACTCTTAGTAATACTCCTGAAACGGGGCAAATAGAATTTACAAATGAAGATTATTTATGTGAAATGTTTAACAATAATACCGGGTTAGTTTTTGGCGAGCAATGGGAAATGGGATCATATTTGGCCCTGAATACTAATAGTGGAACATTTCAAGAAAGAGTTTATCAATTAGGTAATCTCCCAGATCAAATGGACGCCTTAATTCAAATTAACCCACTATCAGATGGAATTCAGTACCACCTAAACCCTACAGGAACTATTGAAGTTACATTTCTAGATATTTATCCAGATTATGGTGGTGAAGTTCATTTAAATTTAAGCAATGTGCGTTTAGAGAATGCATCTGGAGATTATTACATTACCGTTTCTGGCTCTTTAAACGCCATATGGGAATAAGCCAAATCTTATTATTTGTAATTTGCCAATATTAAGTATCTTTATTTCAAACAACTCAAACAAATGAAGGTACTTAATATTTTAATTGTTCTATTTGTAGTTTCTCACCAGTCTATTGCGCAAATAGACAAAGGTCTTTTAATTGATATTGAAAATATTGAATCGAAAGTAATTGAATGGAGACACCATTTTCATCAAAACCCGGAGCTCTCAAACCGAGAGTTCAAAACGGCTGAAAAAATTGCAAAACATCTTGAGTCTTTAGGAATCGATGTTCAAACTGGAGTAGGAAAAACAGGGGTTGTAGGTATTCTGAAAGGTGATAATCCAGGAAAAGTAATCGCTTTACGCGCGGATATAGACGGGCTACCCGTTACTGAACGCAATGATCTAACCTATAAAAGTGAAGTGGTCACAACATTTTTGGATACAGAAACTGGAGTCATGCATGCCTGTGGTCACGACACGCACACGGCAATTTTAATGGGCGTTGCAGAAGTACTTTCAAAACATAAAAACCTCATTAACGGAACTGTAAAGTTTATATTTCAACCAGCCGAAGAAGGCCCACCACCGGGAGAAGAAGGTGGTGCAAAATTAATGATAAAAGAAGGCGTATTAAAAAACCCAGATGTTGATGCTATTTTTGGATTACACATCAACTCGGGGACACCTGTTGGAACCATAAAGTATAAGTCTGGCGGGACAATGGCCGCTGTGGAGCGTTTTGTTATTAACGTTCAAGGAAAAGGAACACATGGCTCTGCTCCTTGGACCGGAGTGGATCCCATCTTAATTTCAGCAAAAATAATAGATGGATTTCAAACCATTATAAGTAGAGAATCCAATCTTGTTAAAGAACCAGCAGTGATTACCGTTGGGAAAATCACCAGCGGGGTTCGATTTAACATAATTCCTGAAACTGCCGAACTCATTGGAACAGTGCGAACATTAGATCCAGAAATGAGAACACATATAATTAAAAGAATGACCGAAATGGCTTCAGATATTGCCAAAGCTTATGGTGGTAGGGCTACCATCGAATGGCAAAATAATACGGTGGTAACCTATAATGACCCTGAACTTACCGCGCAAATGCTTCCTACCCTGGAAACCATTGCTGGTCAAGAAAACGTGAGTACAATGAAAGCTTCGACTGGAGGTGAAGATTTTTCCTATTTTCAAGAAAAAGTACCTGGATTTTATTTCTTTCTAGGTGGAATGACCCCTGGGAATACAACACCATACCCCCATCACACAGCTGACTTCAAGATTGATGATGCGGGAATGCTTTTGGGTGTAAAAACTATGACACAATTAACCATTGATTATTTAAATGAAAAATAACTTTAATAATTAATCAGTTCTGATAGGGAATATTTTCGAATGATCCTTGTATCCCTGCACCCACTTCTCGATTTAAGCTTTCAGAAAACCTCCATAATATAAGGCGGTAATTCCCACTAATATGTGTATCTGAATAGCTTGTTATATTCAAGTAACCTCCCTGCTCCACATCTATTCCTTGGTTAAGCCAAAAATCGGGAGAAACATTTGAATAGTATAATTGACTTTCAGAAAATCTTGCCTCGGCAATTTGCACATTTAATATATCATATACTCCCGTTGATGTGATATATATATTCCTAAACCTTATAAATTCTGAGTTTTGATCGCTCTCATTAAAATATAATTGATCGTAGGTCCAAGTATTATGAGTAAAATTTCCCATGGTATCCAACAAAGTACCATCCGGTCCTATCAACTGAAAACTAGATTCTTGAGGAAGGTTTTCAACAATTTCTTGATCAAATTCATTCTCAGCGTCAATTTCAAACAGAAAACAAGACTCTATTGTCACTGAAAATAATAGCAATATAAAAAGCCGCAAATTCATAAGATATATTTTAAGGTTATGTTTCAAATATGTAGCTTTTTCATAATCGAAACAATCCCCATTAGAGGGTAATTCTATTGGAGTTTTTAAACCCTTAGTCAATTAGCTAGTTATTTTAAATATCTTTGTTAAAAATCAATTAAATGGATTCAGTTTTATCAGTTTTAGCAGGAATACCTTGGTGGGCTTGGATATTAATCATCCTTGGATGTATTGCACTGCGCGACATTTTTCAAAGAAGACATACCATACAGCATAATTTTCCATTGGTTGGACATCTGCGTTATCTATTCGAAAGTATTGGGCCAGAGATGCGTCAGTATTTTGTAGCAAACAATCGAGAAGAACTTCCTTTTAATCGTATTGAAAGAGGTTGGGTTTATGCAAGTTCGAAAAAAGAAAATAACTATGAAGGTTTTGGGACTGACAGAGATATCTATGCGCATCAGCATATATTCATCAATAACGCGATGATTCCATTTCAAATTGATGAGAATCATCCCAATACCTTGGATAATTCCTTTCTTCCTTGTGCCAAAGTAATGGGTGAGTTTCACAAAAGGCGTAAACCATATCGTCCCGCTTCTGTAATTAACGTCTCAGCGATGAGTTTTGGCTCTTTGTCGGCAAAGGCCATTGAATCATTAAATAAGGGCGTAAAGATTGCTGGAGCCTATCACAATACGGGTGAAGGAGGGCTTTCTCCCTATCACTGTAATGGAGGAGATGTAATTTTTCACTTCGGAACAGGATACTTTGGTGTTCGTGGCAAAGATGGAAATTTCTCTATGGACAAAATGGTACAACTTGTTGAAGACAATCCTTATGTAAAAGCCATCGAGCTGAAGCTTTCTCAAGGTGCAAAACCAGGTAAAGGTGGTGTACTGCCTGGAGCAAAAATAACCTCAGAAATTGCTGAAATACGAGGAGTTGAAGTAGGTAAAGATGTGCTATCACCTCCCAACCACAAAGCATTTTCTAGTATTCCAGAAATGGTTGATTTTATTGAAGATATTGCAAATAAAACAGGGCTTCCTGTTGGAATAAAAGCAGCGATTGGAAAATTAGAACAATGGGAAGAGCTTGCCGATATAATGAAAGAAACTGGAAAAGGTCCCGATTTTATTACCGTTGACGGTGGTGAAGGAGGAACTGGTGCGGCCCCTCCTAGTTTTGCAGACCATGTATCGTTACCATGGGTTTATGGCTTTGGCGATTTATATAAGTTATTTCAGAGAAAAGGCTTAAGTGAACGTATTGTATTTATTGGAAGTGGAAAATTAGGTTTTCCTGCAAAAGCCGCCATGGCCTTTGCTATGGGTGCCGATTGTATAAATGTAGCTCGTGAAGCTATGATGAGTATTGGTTGTATTCAAGCTCAGATTTGCCATACCAATCGATGTCCTAGTGGAGTTGCTACACAAAGTAAATGGCTTCAAAATGGGATTGACACTTCATTAAAAAGTGAACGTTTGGCTCAATATTTTAAAACTTTCAGAAAAGAACTAATTGAAATTACACATGCAACGGGCTATGAACATCCTTGTCAGTTTAAAATGACAGACATAGATGTAAATGTTGATGACCATAATTTATCAAAGGAACTAGACCGCACTTATCATTATAACAAAACAGTTGTTCCATTTACAGGAATGCAATCATTAAAAGATTGTAAATACCTTGGAGGTGAAAAACAATTACATTCTTAGACTGGATTAAACAAACAATGGTATAATTTTCAACTTAAAGTATCTAATTCATTGACCCCCCAAGTAAAATTTAAATTTTACTTGGGGGGTTTTAAATAGTTAAGACCTTAGCTACTATTCTTTAATGATTCTATATATCTGCGAATTTTTATTGTCATCAACAGCTTCAATAAAATACAATCCTTTAGACAAATCTCCAACATAAATTTGAGCATTACTGTTAAGAGACTCCGTTCTTACTGACCTTCCAAGCGCATCTATGATTGTATACGATTGGATGCTTTTTAAAGAGAAAGTTAAATAATCAGAAACAGGGTTGGGATATACAAACCCGCTATCAAGTTCATTGTCCCCCACTGATAAAAATGTGCTACAAGGTAAAACCGTATAATTAAAACCATTCATTCCAATAGAAGCTGGTGTCATTATGATTGGCACACCTGCAGAAGAAACGGGAACCTGTGTAATACTAATTGGTGAATGATTAATGTTCAAAATTAAATTTTCACATTCGTTTCTCAAATTTGAATCCGTTTTAAAAACCTCCATAGATGTTATACCTCCATCAGTTCTATATCCAAGGTGATAGTAAGAAGCATTGCCAGCAGCATCAACATCTGGGAAGCTAATGTCTGGATAATAAATTAATGGTAATTGTCCATTCCAAAAGTTGAACTCATCACCTATTGGCTCAGTATGTGGTACCAAAAATTGATAGCTTAATCCCACTTGATTTCCATTTGCCTTTTCAAATTCATACACAAACATGCTGCTATTGGAAAATTGTGAATTGCTGTTTGCATCTACCCAGTTCTCGTCACGATCATATCCAGAAATTATTAGGTTATTACTACTTGTAAAAGATTCCATAATCTTGAATCCATATTTATCTAATTGATTACTTGCAGCGTACCAAGATTTGACAGCGTCGATTGCACCACTCGAATTGGCAAAAACCGTTACACCAAAGTGATGAGAAGAAGAATAGTTACTCAGCATAAAAATTTCGTCTGTGGCAGCGTCATAATAAGCATCCACACTTACATCTTGAGAGTTTCCGAAGATATAACTCCTGTCCCATTGAAAAGCTCCTCCGAAATCGACCTTATGAGCCAATACGGCTTGTCTTACAAAGTTTGTTGTAATTCCTGTTGCACTTCCTGTTATAAAAAAACCATCTGCCGTTTCGGTAATTCCATTTGCAAAATCATAATCCAGATTATTTATTGGATTGTTAGCATCAATTTCAATTGTCCAAAGTTCATTTAGAGAAATATCGGTTCGTAGCACATACCCAAGGTTATTAAAATTACAGCTTGTATCAAGATTATAACAATCGCTAAAAAACCCTCCCACAACAAAACCAGGATCTGCAATTGAATCACCGTCGGCATCGGAATTAGTTTTTATAATTTTCAATCCTCTTGAATTAAAATTTGGTGAAATAATCGCATAATTATTAAATGCTAAAACACTTCCTGTAGTAGCATCAACTTCTGAAATAAAAGTTTGCTTCATTCCTCCCACATCGATAGAACCCGTCATATAAACATTGCCGTCCATTACAACTATATCAAAAACTCTCGCTTTGTCTAAAGGTGTGTTCGAATATTTCATTACCCAAACCACACTTCCGTCTTCTTTTACTCGGTGTAGTGTGATTTCTTCATTGGACATGGTATTATCAAACTGATTTGCTGCTACGATAAAATCGCCTGTTCCGTCATGTAATGGCTCCATATTAAGATCGTGATAGTTTTTTGTTCCTTCAGAAATATTCTCTTGGAATGAACTCTGACTGTAAACATTTAGTGCTACTAATAAAACACTGATTTGAAAAAGTAATTTTGTTTTCATAATAATAAGATTTAAGATTAATTATTGGTTAATGGGTTTCAAGGTTCACAGAACGCTTTTTTCCCTTCTTATCACTATATCAACTCCATCTAAAAATTGTTACCCCTGTTTAACTTAGAATTAGAAATATTTATTAATATTTTAAGTGAAATGGTTTTAACAATAGTATACAGAGCTACAAAAATTCAACAAGAATGTAATTTTAGGACATAATATACTAGGCTCAATTAAGTGACGTTTATTTGTTCAAACCCTAAAATGTACTAAGTTTGTTATCCTAATGAAAATTATATGGAAGATGTTACCCAAATCATAAATTATGTTGCATACCTGTTACCTGCTATTGTTGTTGGCTTAATAGCATATTATTTTTTTAAAGGTCATACCGCAAATGAAGAAGGTCGTAGACGGTATTTAATTCAAAAAGAAGCCCAAAATAAGGTGCTTCCAATGCGTTTGCAATCATACGAAAGGATTACCCTATTTCTAGAGCGCATTGATCCTAATAAAATACTAATTCGTGTAAAACCTTTTTCAGATGAAGTAGTAAAATACGAAGAGCTGCTTATTAGAAACATCGAACAGGAATTTGAACACAACCTAACTCAACAAATCTATCTTTCACAAGAATGTTGGAATTTAGTGAATGCTGCAAAAAATGCCACTATTCATATTATTCGTCAAGGGGCGATGCACGAAAAAGATGGGACGGCCGATACGATGCGTGAATGGTTGCTTCGGAATTTTATGGAGGAAATTACGCCTTCTCAAAAAGCCTTAGTGTTTGTTCGAAAAGAGGTAAGTGAATTATTCTAAGCGTCAAGCGTCTTAATTTCGTTTAGCTCAGAGTTCTTATGTGCAGCATATTTAAAGCCACTCTCCCACCACTCGGACATTAATTTTTTATCAAAAATTAGAGAGTTTGTTGTCAATACTGTTGGGGTATAATATAAATTTATAATTGCGTTAGAATTACTGGCAACGAATTTACCAATTCGAATATTCTGTTTTTCAACCCGATCTAACATAAAAGAATGCATACTTGTAAGCAATGAGAATACATTGGTCGAAGGCATTCTATTGTAATAAGCAACCTCGGTTTCTAGGATAATTACGTCTACAATAGTAGCTCCGCGATTAATAGCTTCCTCAATAGGCACCATACTCCCAAATCCACCATCTGCATACTCACATCCATCTCTTTTTACCAAACTCATAAACGGAACATAATTACAAGAAATCCAAATCCAATCGCAAAAAGATTCATAATCAAAATCGTTGATGGATTTGTACTCTACTTGATTCAAAGAAAGATTTGAAACCGTTACCACCACCTCTATTTCTGACGCTTTTAATATCTCAAACTCTTCAATCGTGAATGTTTTGGCTATCAGTTTTCTAAGGCTCTGACTTTCTCCAAAAGTTTTACTCCCGCTTAAAAAATTGCGAAGTACACTAAAATGATCAATCACAATTTCCTTTCCACCGTACTTCGTTTTTTTTATTCGAAACGGACGATGATTAAAAATACTACCCTGATTTACTGAAGTAAAAACCTCCTTAATTTTTTCTACTTTCTGAAGCGCTAAATGTGAAATAAGCAAACTTCCAGTCGAAGTTCCAACAAAAAGGTCATAGTTATGCCCTAGCTCTTCCATCAAAAACTGTGCAACGCCTCCTGCAAAAGCGCCTTTACTCCCACCTCCCGAAATCACTAGTGCTCTCATTCTTCCAATTTCAAATTAACATACTGTTGCTCTTTTTCTGAAAAAGTATTCATTCTCGCTAAAACCAATACCTTATATTCTTCTTTCTTTAAAACTTGATCCAATAAACCTCTCGCATAATTTCTGAAGCGCCACGTATGATGAACAGAAGCATTCACAAGATTTTTTAAAGTATTCCTATCCCAAAGCTGAAGCTCGTTAACATAACCAAACCCAGTTTCTCTTATTTCAAAACTATAATCAGATGATGTATATTCTTTAAGCTCCAATTCAAATTCATTTGAGCTATCAGATCTATAATTACCGTCTACAAGAGCCAATACCAACCATAGTTGCCGTATGTTTTTATTCTGAAACCCTTGTACTCCCGCCATTTTATCCAGATAAGTACTTCTTTTTTCTGGAAACTGCAACCATAGATTATATAATGCAGCTTCTTGAGTAACATAAGAAGCATCATCCAATAATGTCTCATAAAGCATTTGCAGTTCCTTAGGGATTATTTCAAGCGACAAGGCTATTGCCTGTCTCACGAACAGGTTATTGCTTTCAAAACCTTTTATATAGAACGAAAATGTTTCAGAAATTGACTCTTCAGCCAACTGGTATATCGCTTCCTGCCCATTATAATCGTTTGGAAAACTCAATTCTGTAATTAACTGAATCTTTTTTTCTTCCAATGGTAAACCACGTAGCACCGAAAGTTTAAAATAGGAATTGATGAAGGGAGATTTAATAAGAGATGTATACGCTTGATCCGCCTTAAACGCGCTTTGTTGCAGCCAATCTGCCTCAAATTGAATTAATTCTTGTCCCGAAGCAGCACGTACCTCAGTTAAAAAATCGTCCGTAACAACATTCTTAAAACGGTGCTTTTCAAGATAGTTCTTAACCCCAGTTTGAAACGCCTTCTCCCCTATTTGTTCTTTCAAAATATGCAAGGCCCAAGCTCCTTTTTCGTAGAATGTAAGGGAACTCGCCTTCGGGTTTAACAATGTTTCACCTTTTCCCTCATCACTTAAAGCTTGTAATTGCTCCGCAGACTGAAAAAGCTTCCAATAATAATAATCCTCCCCAAAAATTTCTTTTTCGGCTAATAACGCATAATAAGTCGCGAAGCCTTCATGTAGCCAATGGTGTATTCCTTCTGTTTCAGTTACCAAATTTCCAAACCACTGATGTGCCAGTTCGTGTGCATTGACGTTAACATAATTTCGATCGTTAAATCCTACTGAATCCACAACAAACGCTTCAGAAAAAATAGTAGCCGTTGTATTTTCCATTCCGGCATAAAGAAAATCCCGAACCGGAACCTGTTTGTAGTTTTTCCAAGGGTAAGGAACACCGATTTCTATTTCTAAAAAGTCAAATATCTCTTTGGAGTATCGATAGGTAGGCTCAACTTTAGCGGAATCTTGCATTTCATAATAGAGCTCAATGGGCACTCCAGAACTAGAAACTAATTCCTTTTTTTGAAAATCACCTATAGCGAATGCCACTAGATAGTTAGACATAGGATGTTCCATATCATATTGCCAATAGGTAGTATCCTCAACCGTTTTTTTTGAAAGCAAATTGCCATTTGCAATAACAGTTTCGCCCCTAGGCGCAGCGACCAGAATATCAAATTCTATTTTATCATTCATATCATCAATACTTGGAAGCCAATGAGAGGTATATTTCCCCTGACCTTGAGTCCAAACTTGATTCCCAGTAAAATAAAGCGTTTGCTTTGGAAAGGCTTCATAAGTAAAAAACGCTGTATATTCTCTATTTGTTTCAAACGAATTTAGCAACCATATTTTGTCTTTGGAAGCCTCCACTTTTACCCCTTCCAGCGCGCTTGCAATAATTTTCATATTCTTAGCGTCCAGATAAATAGAGTCTGTTTCTTTAAGAATATTAAATGTATAAGACACCGTTCCTATAATTTTACCTTCGGAAGGAATTGTCTTAATTTCTGCGCTTATCTTTGTATAATCAACCTGTTCAGCCTGTTGGCCATAACCGAAGGAAAAAAACAAAACCAATAAAACAAGAAAAACTCCTTTCATAAAAAATATATAGCAATTGTTCTGCCAAGTTAACAATAATCGATAGAATTACTAAGAGGATAATTCACTCTTACTATGGAATTTGTTAAATTCGTTTGATGAACACTACTTTCCTGCAAACCCCAATAGATTACCTCAAAGGTGTAGGACCTAACCGTGCGACTTTGCTTAAAAAAGAACTTGGAATTCACACATTTCAGGATTTATTAAATCTTTTTCCGAATCGTTACCTAGATCGCACTCAATATTATAAAATTGGGCAACTGCAAAAGACCAATGCGGAAGTGCAAATAGTTGGTAAAATCACACATATTAAAACTATTTCCCAAAAACGTGGCAAACGCCTCGTGGCCACCTTTCTTGATGAAACAGGTAAAATGGAACTTATTTGGTTTCGAGGTCACAAATGGATTATTGAAAACTTAAAGATAAATGTCCCCTATGTAATCTTCGGAAAGACAACTTGGTTCAATGGAACTTTTTCTATGCCTCATCCCGAAATGGAATTATTAGAAGTTCATGAAAAAAGCATCCGATCTGTAATGCAACCAATATATCCTTCAACCGAAAAATTGGCAAATAGTGGTATAACAAATAGGGTGATTAATGGACTCATGCAACAGCTCTTTTTGGAGGTTAAAAAAGGGTTCGAAGAAAGCCTTTCTAAACCCCTTTTGACTGAGCTAAATTTGGTATCGAAAAGTGATGCAATTTTTAACATACATTTTCCCAAAAGTCAGGCACTTTTAGCACGTTCACAATACCGGTTAAAATTTGAAGAATTGTTCTATATCCAACTACAATTAATTCGAAAAAACTTAATCCATAAAACAAAAATAAAGGGCTACCCCTTTGATGAAATAGGGGATAACTTCAACAACTTTTATAAAAAACATTTACCCTTCGATTTAACCGATGCTCAGAAGCGAGTTATAAAGGAAATTAGAAATGATTTGGGTAGTCAGGCACAAATGAATCGACTCCTCCAAGGAGATGTTGGAAGTGGAAAGACCATAGTTGCGCTATTATCAATGTTAATAGCACTTGACAATGGTTTCCAAACCTGTTTAATGGCTCCGACTGAAATTTTGTCAGTCCAACACTATAACAGCTTAGTTGAATTATGTAAAAATCTTAAACTCAGTATCTCACTACTTACGGGTTCAACAAAAACTTCAAAAAGACGAGAAATTCACGAAAAACTCGAAAATGGCTCTCTAAACATCCTAATTGGCACCCATGCACTACTCGAAGACAAGGTTAAATTTAAGAATCTCGGACTTGCAATTATTGACGAGCAACATCGTTTTGGGGTGGCTCAACGAAGTAAATTATGGCATAAAAATGAGTACCCTCCACACGTACTTGTGATGACCGCCACCCCTATTCCTCGTACCCTTGCCATGAGTGTTTATGGCGACCTAGATATTAGTATAATTGATGAGCTTCCACCTGGAAGAAAAGACATCAAAACGGTGCATCGATTTGATGCAAATAGACTAAAGGTTTTTAGGTTTATTCGAGATGAAATTTCGAAGGGTAGACAGGTCTATATTGTGTACCCATTAATACAAGAAAGTGAGGCCTTAGATTACAAAGATTTGATGGACGGATACGAAAGTATTGTACGAGAATTTCCGCTACCAAATTATCAGATTTCCATAGTCCATGGAAAAATGAAACCGGCCGATAAAGAGTTTGAAATGAATCGGTTTATAAATGGCGAAACTCAAATTATGGTCGCAACAACGGTAATTGAAGTTGGAGTTAATGTTCCAAATGCCAGTGTGATGATTATTGAAAGCGCAGAACGCTTCGGATTGTCTCAATTACATCAATTAAGAGGACGCGTTGGTCGCGGAGCCGAACAGAGCTATTGTATTTTGATGACGAGCCACAAACTTTCGGCAGACGCTAAAACAAGACTTGAAACAATGGTCGGCACGAGTGATGGGTTCGAAATTGCGGAAGTGGATTTAAAGCTTCGTGGCCCCGGAGACCTTATGGGCACTCAACAAAGCGGTGTTCTAAACCTTCGGATTGCAGATATAATCAAGGACGCCGAAATTCTAAAGATCGCTCGTAGTTACGCAATGAAGGTACTAACAAGCGATCCTAACCTTGCTTCAGAAGAAAATATTGCAATTAAGAATACATTCGCACAGCTAACCAAGTATCGAAATATTTGGAATTATATTTCTTAATCCTTGGAAGCAACGCTCTTAGTTTTTGACAGAAGGATTATAATACCAACTCTTGCTATTAAAAACGTAAACAAACTAAACAAAACAGGTAAAAAAGTGAATTTCAAGCCACCAGCCAAAATATTTATCGAAACCCCTTCAATACCTTCTATTGTATCAAAAGCTTCGATAAGTCCCATCACCTGACCCAGCGCTCCCCAAGCCAATACAAACAGACTAATAGAGCCCATTAAGGAAATTGTCTTTTGAGCGTTTGTTTTGGAAATAAGTTCTTTTACAAATAGAACCACGAGAATAATAAAAATAAGTACAATTGGATACATAAAAAATGGACCACCTTCGTCGAGTAAATGCATAATTTTAATTTTAGAGATTTATATAATCCAAATGTATTTTATAAAGTCGGTCATAAAATATTAAAGCGTCTTTTGCATTCCAATATAGGACAAACGACTTAATCAGACCCCTTTTCTCCCTTTTTAATTGAAAGACTACCAAATAAGGCAAGAAACAGGTCGAATAGCTCATTTAATTTGATTTTTTGCTAAAATTACCCATATTACACCCATGAAAGACTTTCATATAAAAAGTATAAAATTTATTCCCTTGCATATTGCGTTTTGGGTTGGGGTTTGGTTCTTTTTTATTTACTTTTTTAACTATAATTCAGACAACAGCACCTACGTCTTTTGGTTCTCCAGCTTTCTGCTTCCAGTAACCATGGCTACTACCTACTTTACAGTATATTTTCTCATTCCGAAGTATTTATTTCTCAAAAAATACAAGTTGTTTGCGCTATACAGCCTTTATACCTTGATACTTTCCACCTATGTGATTCTACTGAGTATCTTCGGAAACTTTATCTTTTTAACCAATCTAAAAATCACGAACATTCCCCTTATGAGTAGAAACTATGTGTTTGTACTCATCTTGGTATATCTAATTGTAGGCCTTGTAAGTTTTGTAAAACTCTTAAAACACAGTTTTGAAACCTCTGCAAAAAATACCGCCTTAGAGAATAAATTACTTGAAGGAAGCCTTCGACTAAAAGAACAGGAATTGCACTATCTGAAGAAGCAAATTCACCCACATTTCCTATTTAACACGCTAAATACCATTTATGGCTTTGCCTTGCGGAAGTCTGAAGAAACTCCGGCACTCATCTTAAAACTTTCTAATCTATTGGATTATATTCTATATCAGGTTCAAAAACCAAAAGTTCCATTAATTGAAGAAATTGAGCATATTAAAGAGTATATCTCACTAGAGAAAATAAGGTTTCAGGATAGGCTAAAAGTTTCATTTGAAACCAACAGTATTAGCCAAACTATTGAAGTTCCCCCTATGTTATTTATTTCGTTCGTTGAAAATGCTTTTAAACACGGTGCAATTATTGATGATTATTTAAAGGTCAATATCCTTATTGAAACAGATTCTAATCAACTTATTTTCAAGTGTACCAATAGTTATCGCGAAAACAATGAAAAGCTCGCCGATATGGGATTGGGATTAGCAAACATTCGGAAAAGGTTAGAATTACTTTACGGCGAAAACTATCAATTGGCTTTAAACACAACAGCTTCAGAATATGCAGTTGATTTAATCATCAAATTATAATCACCTAATGAAGAAGACCTACAAAGCCCTAATTATTGATGACGAGCCAACCGCTAGGGAAATTCTTGAATCACATTTAAGTAAGATTGATCTTATTGAAGTTGTTGGCAGTTGTAAGAGTGCAATGGAAGGTTTTTCAAGACTTAATGAAATGTCAATCGATCTGGTTTTCTTAGATATTAATATGCCCGAAATCTCAGGGCTGTCTTTTGCAAAAACACTCGATAAAGACACCAAAGTAATCTTTACCACCGCCTATCGAGAATATGCTATAGATGGCTTCGATTTACAAGCAGTAGACTACCTCCTAAAACCTATTTCGTTAGAACGTCTTATAAAGGCTATTAATAAGTTTTTGGGAGAAAGTATTCCTCTGGAAGGTTCTTCGGAACAAGAAATACCTTCAGAGAATGGAGATTTTATTTTTGTTCGTTCCGAACGCAAAATGATTAAAGTTGATTTTGAAGACATACTTTATATTGAAAGTCTTTCAGATTATATAAAAATCCATACTTCAGAAAAAATTATCACGACTCGTGAGACCATTTCGAACATTGAAACCAAACTTCCTTATAAAATATTTCTGCGATGCCATAGATCCTTTATAGTATCTATCCCCAGGATCGATTCCTTTACCAATGAATATATTGAAATTAACAAAACTGCCATTAGTATAAGTAGAAGCTACCGTACAACGGTAATGGAACGCTTAGCTAAATTTTAAACCTACAGCATTTATCGCGCCATTCCTACCGTATCACAATTAAATCATATATATTTAATATCTAAACCAAACTTAGACATTATGAAAAATGCACTACTTTATTTTCTTTTTATTATTGGTTCGATTGGAACTGTAAATTCTCAAACTGTTGTTACCTTTTATACAACAATGGGAGATTTTGAAGTGGAACTTTTTGATGATTTAAAACCGATCACCGTTGGTAATTTTTTAAGCCTGGTAGAGCAAGAGTTTTATGATGGTATTATTTTTCATCGCGTTATTTCAAATTTTGTAATTCAAGGTGGAGATCCAACTGGAACTGGTAGTGGCGGACCTGGATATACAATTGAAGATGAATTTGACCCAACCCTTTCCAATTTAGAAAGAACACTTTCTATGGCAAACGCTGGGCCTAATACAGGAGGAAGTCAGTTCTTTATAAACCTTAAAGACAATATTTTTTTAGATTTTGACAATCCGCCGCTTTCATCTGCACATCCCGTATTTGGTGAAGTAATTACAGGTTGGGATATTGTTGAGTTAATTGAAAATGTTCCTGTTGATGGAAATGACAGACCCATAACTCCAGTTGTAATGAATATGATAAGAGTTACACAACCCCTTTCTGTAGGAGATTTTGACACAAGCGAATCTTCATATACGATTTATCCAAATCCTATCACGAAGCAAAGTATTATTGAGATAAATAGTGAAACGGCCGATATGACCCAATTTTCTATAATGAATATGAATGGTGCAATACTTTCTACCCAAACAATTCAAGTAAATCAAGGAGTCAACAAAATTAGTCTATCCGACTTTCAAACTGACAAACTCCCGGTTGGCATGTATTTTATGACCATAAACAATAATGATATTGTAACCCAGAGACGTTTTCTAATTTCTGAATAATTATATTTTTATGATATGATTAAACTGCTAGACCATGAAACTAGCGCTATGGCTGAAGAAATCTATCGGATTTTTCAAGTCTCGTATGCGGTTGAAGCCGACTTACTTGGCGCAAAAGATTTTCCTCCCCTAAATAGAACGGTCGAAAATTTTATGCAAAGCGATACTTCTTTTTTTGGTTTTTCGAAAGGAGCAAGCATGGCTGCAGTAATCGAGGTTGAACCACTTCCAGCATCCTTTCACATTAATAGCTTAGTGGTAGACCCTAACTATTTCCGACAAGGAATTGCTAGTAAGTTACTTCAACATATGCTTGATTTATTCGCCGGCAATACGATTACCGTAGAGACTGGTTTAGCAAATGAACCTGCTAAACAATTATACCTGCGCTTCGGCTTTAAGGAAGCTGGTCAATATGATACCGAAATTGGTATTCGTAAAATAAAATTTATCCGCGCATACCCATAACAACCCATTTTGAAGCATATTACGCGTACTGTTTGGATTTTATCTGCTGTTAGTCTGTTCACAGATATGGCAAGCGAAATGCTATATCCAATATTACCCATTTACCTTCAAACGATTGGGTTTTCGATCTTATTAATTGGAATATTAGAAGGAATTGCCGAAGCAACAGCAGGACTGAGTAAAGGATATTTTGGGCAATTGTCCGATAGTGAAGCCAAACGTTCTCCCTTTGTGCAATTGGGCTATGCGTTAAGCGCAATTTCAAAACCAATGATGGCCTTTTTTACCTATCCCATTTGGATTCTTTTTTCCAGAACCTTGGATAGACTTGGCAAAGGAATTAGGACTGGAGCTAGAGATGCTCTATTGTCTGAAGAAGCTACTCCAAGTACCAAAGGAAGAGTTTTTGGATTTCATCGCTCTATGGATACCCTTGGCGCTGTCATAGGCCCTAGCCTCGCATTACTTTATCTTTATTTTTTTCCTGAAGATTATATCAATCTTTTTTACATCGCATTTATACCAGGCGCTTTGGCAATTTTTGCTACATTCCTTCTAAAGGATAAAAGTCGACCGGTGGTAGACAATGTAAGGAAGGTTTCTTTTTTATCTTTTCTCAAGTATTGGAAGGAAGGTTCTTCAGAATATAGAAAAGTAGTTGTAGGCTTGTTATTTTTTGCACTTTTCAACAGCTCTGACGTCTTTCTATTACTAAAAGCGAAAGAAATGGGATTTGACGATACCTTGATTATTGGAATGTATATTTTCTATAATCTTATCTATACCATATTCGCTTTTCCACTTGGAGGTTTAGCCGACAAAATTGGATTAAAAAAGATGTTCACCTTCGGATTGGTAATTTTTAGTTTGGTTTACTTCGGAATGGGAGTAATTTCGAACACCTACGGCTTTATTGCCCTCTTTTTTGGCTACGGAATCTACGCCGCTGCAACCGAAGGAGTTTCAAAAGCTTGGATAAGTAATCTTGCAACTAAAGAACAGCTGGCAACTGCAATTGGAACCTTTTCGGCATTTCAAAGTATTGCGGCGATGTTAGCCAGTTCACTAGCTGGAATAATCTGGTTCTATTTTGGATCAAATGTTACATTTTTAATTACCGCCATAGCCACCGTATTGGTAATTATATACTTTCAAACTCTAAAATTACCTTTACTATCTAAAAAGTAAAGATTACTCTTCAAGTAATTGTTTAACGAAACCTTCAAACTCAGTAACAAATTCATCATACTTCTCCCCTGTCGCTGGACCGTTAAAACCAGTATGTATTTTTCGTACAGTTCCTTTTTTATCGATATAAATAGTGGTTGGGTATGATAACACATGATTTAGCATGGGTAACTTCTCGTTTGCTTTTATCTTGCTGCTAGTTCCAAATTGCGCTAAGAGAATTGGGTAAGGCACTTCAGCTCCTTCAATTAAACGATTAATCGATGCTACTGCCTTTTCTTTAGTAGGAGCATACTCAAACGCGAGTCCTACAATTTCCAAGGCATCATTTTTATTTTCGTCGTAGTATTTAGAATAAAACTTTGTCTCATCCAAACAATTTGGACACCAGGTTCCCATTATTTGAACCAATATAACCTTATCTTTAAATTGCTCATCACCCAATGAAACCAGATTTCCTTCTGTATCTGGAAAAGAAAACTCAAATCTTTCATAACCTTCTTTCAAAAAAGTTAAAGAATCTGCTTCTGGCAATTCATAGTCTTTATTACGTTTACCTATAAAAGGCTCTTGCCAATGATTTCCGCTATAGAAAACCCCTTGCAGCGTACTGTCTTTTACTTCCGCTTCAAAAAGAAACGCATGAGCACCGTCAAAGGTTGATAGTTTTAATGTAGTTCCATCCAAGACTCCCTCAAGGTAACGATAGTCTCCTGTAGTGGTTCTAATTGTTCCAGAAACAATCCCATCTTTTTCAGAAAAAACCCCTTTTGCAATATAACTATCTTCCACAGAATCCTGACTAAACAGCATTTCCCAGTTTCCATTAACGGTCATAGTAGAGGCTACTTCAACAGTAAATCTAGTGGCATTACCAAAATCCATCTTAAAAGGTACAACCCTATTTAAGCTTTCTTTTATAAAATCTCCGGAGATATGCTCTTCAGTGAAAACACCTTTAAAAACACCTTCAAACACAGGCATTTGGATTGTTATAGAATCTCCCTCAATGGTAATATCATCTACTTCAATTTCCTCTTCTGCATTAAAAATCACTAAAGTATTGTCTTTTTTGTATTCTAATAAAAACGGAAGTGATTTGTTTTTTCCTAAATCTAAAGTTGCTCTCCAAGCACCTGTTTTAGGGAATCTCATCTCTTTTCCACAAGAAAAAATCATTGCAAAAAGCATTAAAAAAGTAATATTCTTAATCATAATTTCTATTTACTCGTTATTCAAACAAAACTGAAATCATTCCGTAAAAAATAAGACCCCTTGAAAAATATTTCCAAACTTCATTTCACAAGAGTTTCTATTTCTAAATAATACACTCTTGTGAAAGTTAAAGTCACTTTTCAAGCGGTCTTCTCCTCAATAAATAATTAGTCTACTAATTTTTTATGTAATCAGAAACGTTTGTCTTATAATCGGATAGTTTCTTTTTACTATTTTGAACCTGTGCTTCATACTCCTTAAGGCGACGTTCGGCATTTGCAATTTTTTCACGCTTCTCCTGAGCCTCTTTCTCAGTGATTGCGCCAGCGGCCACATCAGCATCTACTTTATCTTTAGCAGCATTAACTCGATTTTTTGAAGTGGCAACATAGTTATCACGATTTGCCAAATAAGATTGTTTTTTTTCAATTTTACTTCTTGCATCCGCAGCACGTGCCTGTCCATATTCACGCCCTTTTAAATCGGAATACGCCTTCACTTTCTTATTTTCAGGGGCATCCTTTTTACTATTCTTTTTTTCTTCTTTCAAAGATTCTTTCGCTTCCTTCCTAGATTTTAGTTCTTCCTTCATCGCTTTCTCCATTTTCTCACGAGCTTCAGGAGATGCACCTTTCAGTTTTTCGTCATATTTTTTCTTTTCATCTGCACTTAACTCTGACAAACTATTTGCGGCTTTTTCAGATTTTTCCTTTATTTCTTCTTTTGAAGCATTTTTCTTTTTTGCGGCATCATCTCTAACTTCCTTCTTAGCATCCTTTGCCCCTTTTACATCTTTAACAGATGTTTGCGCTATACCATTGAAATTACCAATAAAAACGACCAAGAATAACACACTTAAACTATTTCTTAAACTTTTCATATTTCTTCTTTTTTAAATACTATCTAATTCTTTTAATGCTTCCTCCAATTCGTTAGCTTTTTTGTCAAGATTCGTGGAAATTTCTTCTACTTCAGCTTCCACAGCCTCAATTTGTTCAACTACCGCTTTTGTTTCTTCTTCCTCCTTGTTTGCATCGCGACAGGACGCAAAACTAAAGACAAAAACAAGGATAAAAATTTTTGATACTAGCTTCATAATAGATTGTTTAATTCGACTTTTTTTTAAAATTACAAATTATAAACCAATGTTTGAATGCTAACGGCAATATTTTATCTTTGTGCACTTAAATTACAATGGGAAATGAAGATTTCATACAACTGGATTAAACAATTTATCAACCTTGATTGGGACGCACAACGCGCTGGAGAACTATTAACAGATCTCGGACTCGAAGTTGAAGGAATCGAATCATTTTCTTCTGTTCCTGGTGGGCTGGAAGGAGTTGTTGTTGGGCAGGTATTGGAATGTGATAAACATCCCAATGCAGATCGTTTAAAACTCACGAAAGTAGATATTGGTGGTGAGAATCCAATTCAAATTGTATGTGGGGCTCCTAATGTTGCAAAAGGACAAAAAGTCCCCGTGGCCGTTGTTGGTACAACCCTATACGATGAGGAAGGAAAACCATGGCAGATTAAGAAAGGAAAGATTCGCGGAGAAAGTAGTGAGGGGATGATTTGTGCCGAAGACGAATTAGGTCTTGGCAAAAACCACGACGGTATCATGGTTTTAAATGACAGTTTAAAACCAGGAACGAAAGTTTCAGAAGCATTAGAAATTGAAAACGATGATGTTTTTGAAATTGGATTAACCCCAAACCGAGCCGATGCTATGAGTCATTGGGGCGTTGCCAGAGACCTAAGGGCTGGTTTGTTACAAGAAAACATTTCGATCGAGTTAATTACGCCTTCTACAAGTAATTTTAAAATAGAAAATAGAACCTTGAAGATTGATGTCAATGTAGAAGACATCACCTTAGCACCTCGATACTGTGGCGTAACAATTAGCAATCTGAAAGTTACAGATTCGCCAATCTGGCTTCAAAATAGATTAAAAGCAATTGGATTGGACCCTATTAATAATATTGTAGACTGTACAAATTATGTATTGCACGAATTAGGGCAACCACTGCATGCTTTCGATGCTCAAAAAATTTCTGGAAATACAATTAATGTAAAAACTCTTGCTGCAGGAACGAAATTTACAACACTAGATGGCGTAGTGCGCGAATTGCACCAAGAAGACCTTATGATTTGTGACGCTGAAAAACCAATGTGTATCGCAGGTGTTTTTGGTGGTATAGGTAGCGGAGTTAGTGAAAGCACAACAAGTATTTTTCTGGAGAGTGCCTATTTCAACCCTGTAAGTATTAGAAAAACCGCTAAAAGGCACGGTCTAAACACAGATGCTTCGTTCCGATTTGAACGAGGAATTGACCCTAATAGTAGCGAATATGCACTAATGCATGCAGCAATCCTTATTATGAAAGTCGCTGGTGGTGTTATTACCAGTGATGTTGTGGATAAATACCCGAAAAAAATTGAGGACCATCAAGTTTTCTTGAATTATGAAAAAGCGGCCTCCTTAATTGGACAAGAAATTCACAAAGAAACAATAAAACAGATTCTTACTTCGCTAGAAATTAAGGTTAACAACGTTACTGAGACAGGAATTGGAATGACTATTCCTGCATATAGAAACGACGTTACTCGCGAAGCAGATGTAATTGAAGAAATTCTTAGAGTGTTTGGGTATAACAATATCCAATTCACAGAAAAATTGAATGCTTCAATGGCTATCAATCAAAAAGTGGAAGACCATCAAGTTCAGCATCGAATTGCATCTCAACTTACGTCTCTAGGGTTTCATGAAATGCTTTGTAATTCACTTAGCTCTCCAAACTACATTGCGCTAACAAACTCCTTGCTTGAAGAACATAATGTAGAAATGCTTAATCCTTTAAGTCAGGACTTATCGGTGATGCGACAGTCCATGTTGTTTGGTGGTTTGGAGTCACTTGCCTACAATAACAATCGGAAAATAACCAATGTAAAATTATTTGAATTCGGAAAAACCTATCATAATTACCCTAATGGTCGAGCCGAAAAGAAGCACCTTACCCTTATTTTTTCAGGAAATAAAACGGAAGATTCTTGGGTTGGGAAAACTCAAAAAAGTGATTTTTTCTACGGAAAAGGAATCGTGACCAGCATCTTGGAACGACTTGGAATACAAGACTATTCAGAAAAAGGAGTGAAAAATGATGTCTTTTCTGAAGGAATCGTATTTACCAAGAATAAACAAAATTTAGTGGAGTTCGGAATCATCAGAAAAAAGCTTGCAAAACAATTGGATATAGAATTAGAAACCTTCTTTGCCGATTTTAACTGGGACGTGGTTTTAGACGAAATTTCAATTAAAAACAACTTGATTACACCTATTTCTAAATTCCCAAAAGTGAAACGCGATTTCGCCCTGTTGCTGGATGATGCAACATCTTTTGATGCCTTAAAGGTCGCGGCATTTCAAACAGAACAAAAACTATTAAAAAGTGTTAATTTATTTGACGTTTACACTGGAAAAAATCTTGCCAAAGGGAAAAAATCCTATGCTTTGAGTTTTACCATACAGGATGAAAATAAAACCCTTACCGATAAGCAAATTGATAAAGTAATGGATAAGCTTCAAAAAAGGTTTGAGACTGATTTTGGAGCCACTTTACGATAGAAGGTACATTCGTTTTAAAATTGGCCAATAAAAGGTAACTAATAATTGAATTATTTTACTTTGCGCTAGTTGGGTAAACAAGACCATTGATTACATGGAACAGTCCGTTCTTATGATAAAAATTACTCGCAGTAATTTCTGCGCTATTATTCTTAGCATCAAAAAGCACAACCTTTCCATTTACCAGCTTTACGCCAAGCTTTTCGCCATTCAATGTCATTAACTGCATCGTTCTTCCGTTGGCAACGGCCTTTTCCATCGAAACCAAATCAACGCGACCAGGCACGGCTAGGTATTTAATTGTATTAGAAATTCTGTTTTTATCGGCTAATAAATTCTTCCGGTCTTCTTTTTTCAAACTTTCGAAAGAAGTATCTAATGGAGCAAAAATAGTGACCATCTCCACAGTGGAAAGTGTTTCAATCAAGTTTTTGTCCTCCATAATTGTATTCAGAATAGAAAAGGAATCCAACTCATTAATATTCTCCTCAAATGTCTTGCTAGACAAAAAAGTAGCACCATTCCATTCAGTTTTGACTTCTACCTCCGATTTATTCTGGTATTTTTGAGCTGTCATTGTTGCGAAAACAAAAAACAAGCCTACTAATAAAATAGAATTTCTATACTGCATCTTAAAATTTTTAGTTTGTAAATGTAAACAATTAGCAAAACTTGTACCATTTTAAAGCTTCGATCCTCAAATATTAAATATCCTTCAAAATTTGTTAAATAGTTGTTTTGGCTCACTCTTCTGCCTACCTTTAATAGATATAATAAAATCTAAAGTCATGAGCGATAATAATCAAGAAACTACTAGAATCTATACTGGACCGGCAATGATTGTGAAAGGGCTGGTGGCTAGACTCAATGATTTAGGAATTAGTCCCATCGAGCGCAATGATAATGCGAGTAGTATTCAGGCGGGCTTTACAATTGGCGTTCCAGGTCAAGTTATGCTATATATTCGCACAGATGAATTGGCAAAAGCGCAATCAACCATCGATTCCTATTTGGAAGAAATAGGAGAATAATTACGCTTTAACGGCATACATTTTTGCGCGTAACTCCTTCATTTTCTTATCATTCATATACTCATCAAAGGTCATATAACGATCTATTACTCCGCTTGGTGTTAGCTCAATTATTCGATTTGCAACTGTTTGAGCAAACTCGTGATCGTGTGTGGTAAATAACACCGTACCTTTAAAATTCTTAAGTGAATTATTAAACGCAGTAATTGATTCCAAATCCAAGTGATTTGTGGGTTCATCCAACATCAAAACATTAGCTCTCATCATCATCATTCTACTTAGCATACAACGTACTTTTTCACCTCCAGAAAGTACATTACATTTTTTTAATGCTTCTTCTCCACTGAAAATCATTTTTCCTAAGAACCCTCTAATATGAACTTCTTCTCGTTCCTCTTCCGTCTTAGCCCATTGACGAAGCCAATCGACTAACGTATTATTGTTTTCAAAAAAACTGTGGTTATCAAGCGGCAAATAACTCTGGTTTGTAGTTATTCCCCATTGAAACTCACCACTGTCGGCTTTCATATCACCATTCAGAATTTCATAAAAAGCAGTCGCAGCACGAGAATCTTTCGAATATATTACAACCTTATCTCCCTTGGCTAAATTAATATCTACCTTATCAAAAAGAACTTCTCCATCCAAGGATGCAGATAAATTTTCAACATTTAATATCTGATCTCCTGCTTCTCGCTCTCTCTCAAAAATAATTGCCGGATAACGTCTACTCGATGGTCGAATGTCCGCAACGTTCAACTTTTCAATCATTTTTTTTCTACTAGTCGCCTGCTTCGATTTTGCAACGTTAGCAGAGAATCTTCGGATAAACTCCTCAAGTTCCTTTTTCTTTTCTTCCGATTTTTTATTCTGTTGCGCTCGTTGACGTGCGGCTAACTGACTACTTTCGTACCAAAACGTATAATTTCCACTATAATGATTTATTTTACTGAAATCAATATCACTTATATGTGTACAAACTGAATCTAAAAAGTGCCTATCGTGAGATACCACAATCACACATTGATCGTAATTAGCCAAGAAATGCTCTAGCCAAGTAATTGTTTCATAATCCAAGTCGTTTGTAGGCTCATCCATTATCAGCACATCTGGACTTCCAAACAAAGCTTGTGCTAACAGCACACGCACCTTTTGTTTACCATCAAGATCACTCATCAATGTAAAATGATGCTCTTCCTTTATTCCTAAATTTGAAAGTAAAGCAGCAGCATCACTATCTGCATTCCAACCGTTCATCTCTTCAAAAACAATTTGAAGCTCCCCTATTTTCTCAGCATTAGCATCGGTATAGTCTTCGTATAATTTATCAATCTGACTCTTAATTGAAAATAATTCTTTGTTTCCACGAACAACCGTCTCTAGCACCATAAACGCATCACAAGCATTATGATCCTGCTCTAAAACCGACATGCGTTTTCCTGCTTCCAAATGAACATGACCCGAAGTAGGCTCTTGTTTTCCAGAAATTATCTTAAGAAAAGTTGACTTTCCAGCACCATTGGCGCCAATAATTCCGTAGCAATTACCTTGCACAAACTGAGTGTTTACATCATCAAACAAAATACGTTTGCCGAATTGAACCGATAAATTTGAAACTGAAAGCATATGATTTATTGAATTTTGCGCAAAAGTAGCTAATTAACTGGGATTGAAGAAACATTCGCTTTTTAAATTTCTTTTAACGAGGAATTAACAAGTTAAATAAACCTTCTACCCTACTTTTGTTATATAAAACCCCTATTGCCATTGATTAGAAGCTTACTTTTTATTTTGTCTTGTACTGTAATTATCTCCTGTAATCAAAACGAGAATGAAATCTCTAAAACTACATGGATAGGAGGAGAAATTGTTAATCCCAAGTTGGATTATGTTGTGATTTCTAGGGACAAGAAGATATTGGACACTGTCTACCTTAACGATGACAATTTCTTTCTTTACAAAGCCGATTCAATTACTAATGGCCTGTATTCATTTAAACATTATGAATACCAAGTTGTTTATCTAGAACCTGGTGATAGCTTAATGCTTCGAGTAAACACTGCAGATTTTGACGAGTCATTAGCCTTTTCAGGAAAGGGAGCTGAACGCAACAACCTTTTGATGGAATTCTTTTTAATGTATGAAGCGGAGGCATTAGAATTGCCATTGTATTATTCATTGAGTCCAGAAGGTTTTGAGAAAAAAGTGGATTCTTTCGCTCAAACTAGAACCGCCTTATACAATGATTTTTTCGCTAAGAACCCTTCAGAAAAGAATTTCAAGAAAATTGCAAAGGCAAATTTAGACTACGATAGTTACATAAAGAAAGAATTGTATACCTCAGTAAATGTGGGCAAGAACAATGTGTCCACAAAAGATTTTCCAGAAAAGTTTTATGATTATAGAAAGAATATAGATTTTGGATTAACCGATCTGCGTTCTTATTTTCCATATTACCGCTTTCTAAATCAATACTTCGATAATCTAGCGTATGAAAAATATGCTGCTTCTTCCAATTTCGACCGTCTATCCTTTACACATAACTGGAATAAAGTAAAATTAATAGACAGTCTAATAACAAGTGATTCCCTAAAAATTCTTCTGTCTAGAGGAATTGTTATTAATTATTTATTAAATGGTGAAAATCCTGAAAGAGGTCCAGAATTAGTCGAACTCTACTCACAAATAGACACCAACAAGGCCTGTAATATAGAAATGCAAGAGCTTGCGGAGTCTGCTATGGTATTAATGCCTGGTAATGAAATACCCAATGTACTTCTATTAAATACAGAAAACACTATTAAAGACCTGCATAGTATCTTACGTAAGAATACCGTACTATTTTTCTGGTCTTCGCAATCTATTAGGCATTTTAGAAATATTCACACAAAAGCAGCCGAACTAAACGCAAAATACCCGGAGTATGACTTTATTGGTATCAATACAGATACTCATTTTAAAAAATGGCGGAACGTGGTTTCACAATCTGGTTACAATAAAGCCAGAGAATATCAATTCGATAATATCGATCACGCAGAACAAAAACTGGTAATAAATTCAGCCAATAAGGCCATTATAGTTAAAGCAAATGGAATTATCCTTGAGGGAAATACCAGCCTTTTCAATCAGGGTTTTGAGAGTTCTTTACTCGGGTTTTTAAATATGGAATAATTGGTTTAGTTGCCCTTCTTAAAATCTTCCAAGAACTTTGCCAATCCAATATCAGTTAGCGGATGTTTCAGTAAACCTTCAATTGAAGATAAAGGTCCCGTCATTACATCAGATCCAATTTTAGCACATTCTAAAATATGCATGGTATGCCTAACAGAAGCAGCTAAAATTTGCGTCTCATAACCATAGTTATCGTATATCAATCTAATTTCGGAAATAAGGTTCAAGCCATCTGTAGAAATATCATCTAGACGCCCAATAAACGGAGAAACATAGGATGCACCAGCCTTGGCAGCAAGCAAGGCTTGCCCTGCAGAAAACACCAACGTACAATTGGTGCGAATACCATTATCACTAAAATATTTTATTGCCTTGATACCTTCCTTGATCATTGGAATTTTTACAACAATCTGCTCGTGGAGTTCGGCAAGTTCTTCTCCTTCCTTTATCATTCCAGCAAGATCCGTCGCTATAACTTCGGCAGAAACATCGCCATCTACAATATTGCAGATGTCCACATAATGTTTAAGAATATTATTGCGGCCAGTGATTCCTTCCTTCGCCATAAGCGAAGGATTGGTAGTAACTCCATCCAAAACCCCTAGGTCTTGTGCTTCACGTATTTGATCTAAATTTGCAGTATCGATAAAGAATTTCATAATGATGTATTTGTTTCTGAAAACAAAAGTACACAAGATAAAAGGCTGTTTGAGGATTTGAAAGAAAAAGTTTTTATTGTTTTCTGTTGATAACCACTTACTTCAATTTATAGTGATTCAGCAACATTCTTTCATAAACGCGATCCGGCAATATCCGCTTAAGAACTATCGAAAATTTTTGCAGAAAGGCCCCCACTTTATAATGGATTCGAGGACTAGAAGTTTCAATAATTTGATGAATTACCTTCGCCATTTTTAATGGGTCCTCTCCTGCATCTACATGCTCGTTCATCATTTGCAGCGTTTTACCATACGCATCCTTATAGGGAGAATTGTCTAAAACTGGTGAGTGATATCTCCCTGCAACAATATTAGTAGCAAAGTCGCCAGGGGCAACATTGGTCATTTCAATACCAAATTGCTTAGTTTCCATACTAAATGCCTCAGTAGTAATCTCCAATGCAGCCTTGGTTGCAGAATAAATCCCTCGGTATGGCAATCCCATATATCCGGCAATAGAAGTAATATTTATTATTTTTCCTACGCCCTGTTTACGCATTTGAGGCAAAACAGCCTTCATAACATTTATAGGTCCATAGAAATTTGTTTCGAAAGCGCGTTGAATTTCTATATTCGGAGTTTCTTCAATAGGTCCAGTTATTCCAATTCCTGCATTGTTAACAAGAACATCAATCCTACCTTCATTTTCAATTATTTGTTCAACTGCTTCGGAAATAGTTTCGGGACTAGTCACGTCCATTTTCAGCAATGTAAAGGGAAAAGATGCTGAAGTCTTATCAGGGTTTCTACTTGTTCCGTAAACGGTATACTTTTTTTCTGAAAGATATTCTCCTATGGCTTTACCAATCCCTGAAGATCCTCCCGTAATAAAAACTACTTTTGGCATGTAATAATGTTGAACAACAAAGATGCGGTTCCGCGCTTACATTTCCAAATGGATATAGAAAAAGCTGGAAGTGGAAAAGCTGGAAGTGGAAAAGCTGGAAGTGGAAAAGCTGGAAGTGTCAGGTCGAGCGCAGTCGAGACCTCCTTGACACTGGAAAACCAATAATTTTCAAATGCGCTTCACTTTACGAAACATTGTTGAGAAAGTTCTAGATGGTTTTGAAGATCCCGAAGCTAGTTCGGGATTTTGTACAACTAGACGTTTCAAATGCGTTTCGCTTTACGAAACATTGTTGTACAAAAAATGGCAAGCTACCTACATCACACTGCTACAACCGTGTACCCTTGCTGCGTTCCCGCTCTGGGGGATTAAACAGGAGCTAGTTGTGTAGGACTTGCCGCTGCAAAGATAAAGCATTTTATAGCGTATGGCAAGAATTTTTAGTTATCAATTATAATAAATATCTTGCCAAAAAATTAGGCCTACACTATGAAAATACATAAAATATTAACGCTTACTGTGTTAGTTGTTTTACTTGCAGCTTGCGGGAATAAATCGGAAGCAGAAAAAGATATTTTTTCAATTACAATTAAGGACCATAAAAAAGCATATACTGCTTCAGATAAAATTTCTGTTACGGTAAACAACGTAAAAAACAAGCCGATTGATTCGGTTGTGTATTCTTTAGATTCTGAACGAATAATTGCTTCAGAAAAGAACAGTGCCACTACTATTACTTTGGAGAATCAAAAGCTTGGAACCAGGACTATCAATGCTGCCGTGTATTCTGAAGGTGAAATCTATACAGCCAACACCAATATTATTTTATTGGCTTCAGAAAAACCAAAACTCTATACCTATAAGATTCTAGAAACATATCCTCACGATATTGAAGCGTATACGCAGGGCCTAGAGTTTAGCAATGATACCCTATATGAAAGTACGGGAACTTATAAAATCTCTTCCTTGAGAAAAACCAATTACACCACAGGCGAAGTCTTGCAAAAGGTAGATTTAGCCGACTCCTATTTTGGGGAAGGACTTACTGTCCTGAACAACAAAATTTACCAACTCACTTGGCGCGAGAATACAGGTTTTATTTATAATCTTTCCGATTTAAAAAAGACAGGATCCTTTGTGTATGGAAAAAGCAAAGAAGGTTGGGGGCTTTGTAATGATGGGACAGCGATTTATAAAAGTGATGGAACCGATAAAATATGGACCCTCAACGCAAATACCCTTGCCGAAGAAGGCTTTATCGAGCTTTATACCAATACGAGTAAAATTCCTCGTGTTAATGAATTGGAATGGGTAGAAGGAAAAATATACGCCAACATTTATCAAAAAGATGCAATTGCTATTGTTAATCCAAGCAATGGAGCCGTCGAAGGCGTTATAGATTTAAGCGATTTAAAAACTAAAGTAACACAACATAAAGCATTAGACGTTTTAAACGGGATTGCTTATAACGGAGAAGAAAACATACTGTATATGACAGGAAAAAACTGGGACAAACTTTTTAAAGTTGAAGTTATTGAGAAATAATTGATTGATATGTTTCATTTTCTCCTGCTAGTTTCAACCAATAACTGATAAACCGCTAGTTCCCTAACCAAAAACAACCGTTCCCTCAATGGTTGTTTTTTTTTATCCTAATATTTGGGTGCTTTGAGGTATTCAAAACCATCAGAGATGAAAAAATCAATTACAATTCAGATTCCAGAACCATGCCACGAAGATTGGCAAAAAATGACTTCAACCGAAAAGGGAAAATTTTGTCATGTATGCACAAAGGAAGTTATTGACTTTACAGCAACAACAGACGAAGATCTAGTAAAAATACTTTCTAAAAGTAAAAATACCTGTGGTAGATTTAAGAAAACACAGTTAAATAGGGAAGTGAAGCTCGAAAGAAAGTCGGGACTCAATTTAGCGCCTTATGCTGCTTCATTGCTACTACCGTTATCTCTATTAAGTACTTCGGAAATAAACGCCGATACCAGAGAAGTTTCAGAAAAACCATACAGTTCTTTAGGAATTGGAAAATTCAGCAATACAAATCGGGCGCTTTTTAAAGTTTCGGGTGTTATCAAAGATGAAAACGGAAACCCATTAGCCAATGTAGAAATTACCTCAAGCGAGTTACATAAAATTACGAGAAGTGATTCTGATGGTAATTATACCATTATGGCAATGAATAAAGAGTTACTCGTCTTTCAAAAAGATACCTATCAAACCCATGAGGTTCGAATGGGAAATGCTTCCGAACTAAGAAATATCACAATGTATTTAGTTGTTATAGAACATATGATTATTGGTAAAATTGCTCCACCTCCCACCGAAATTGTCGAGACTATTACGGGTGATGTGGTTGAAACGAGTCAAATAAAAACTACAATTGAAGAAAAAAACAACAAGACTTCAACGGTTAAAATTACAGGAACCATTACAGATGAAAGTGGATTACCGCTGCCTGGAGTAAATATTATTGTAAAAGGAACCACCATCAGCACCCAATCCAACTTTGATGGAGACTATCAAATTGATGCAGAAGTAGGACAGGTTTTGACATTTAGTTATGTTGGATTCGTTTCCAAAGAAATTACACTTTCAAACATTTCAAATAATATAACCCTTAAAATGGCGGAAGAATGGCTGGGAGAAGTAGTTGTTACGGGTGGTCTTTCTTGGAATGATTACAATAGTTCTTACGTCGAGCCAAGAGACCGTGAGGCCGAAAAAACAGCCTATAAAAATGAAATTGAATACGCTAGAATTAAAAAGGCGCGCAAAAAAGCTGAAAGAAAATTAAAGCGATCTCAGAAAAAAGAATAAAATCAAGATGGGCGTGACGAGAAATCTCACTGGAGAGGGACTTATAGAAGTGAGGTTTCTCAATCGTTCATAAACAGTACTTAAAAACCTTAAACTTTTTGCTTCAACAATAATAAGCTTCATAAAAAGTTATATTTTTACTGAAAATTAGATTAATGAAGTATTTATACGGATTAGCAGTTCTTGCTTGCCTTGTTTTGTGGAGTTCTTGCCGAAACGATTTTGAAACAGTACCAAGTACTGGTAATTTAGAGTTTTCGAGAGATACGGTCTTCTTAGACACTGTCTTTAGTAATATTGGGTCGAGCACCTACAACCTCAAAGTGTACAACCGAAGTGATGATGATATTAGCATTCCTAATGTTCGTCTCGCAGATGGAGAAGCTTCCAAATATCGTCTAAACGTAGATGGACTTCCAGGAAAAGTATTTACAGACATTCAAATTCTTGCCAAGGATAGTATCTTCATTTTTGTTGAAACAACACAGGATGTCACCAATTTACCGGCCGATTCTAATTATATTTATACCGATCAAATATTGTTCGAAGGTGGTGGGAGTCAGCAAAAAGTAGAATTAGTAACCCTAATTCAGGATGCTGTTTTTCTCTTCCCTGCAGATCTTGGAAATGGTATTGTTGAAACACTAAACCTTGGCACAAATGCAGAACCTCAACTTATTGAAGGTTTTTATTTAGACGACACTGAACTTACCTTTACAAACGAAAAACCCTATGTGATTTACGGCTATGCGGCTGTCGCAGCTAACAAAGTCCTAAACATCAATCCAGGAGCAAGAATACATTTCCATGAGACTAGTGGAATCTTAGTAGAAGAAATGGGCTCAATTAGAGCGAATGGGCTTCCAAGTAATGATCTAGATGCGCTTGAAAATGAAATCATCTTCGAAGGAGATCGTCTAGAACCTGGTTTTGCAGATATCCCCGGCCAATGGGGAACTTTATGGCTAAGACAAGGAAGTACCAATAATCTATTTAAACATACAACCATTAAAAACTCGGTCGTTGGAATATTAATGGATGGGAACGATGGTGACCTAACGCTTACATTAGACAATGTACAAATTTATAACAATGCAAATGTAGGTTTGCTAGCTCGTAATAGTATTGTATTTGGCGATAATGTAGTGATTAACAACAGCGGTCAAACCTCCTTAACCTGCTCTATTGGTGGGTTTTATATTTTTAACCATAGCACCTTTGCAAATTATTGGACCAACAGCTTTAGATCATTTCCTGCGGTACAAATAGACAACGGATTTACAGCCGAAGACGGTACGCCTGTTTTTGCAAATCTAAGTGCTACATTTAATAATTGTATTATTTACGGAAACGAGCCTAGGGAAGTAGGTTTTGCTAATGATCCTTCGGTCTTGTTTGATTTTAAGTTCAATAATTGTTTGATTCGTTTTGATGATCCGAATAATGAATTTACGGACCCTGAATACGATTTTGAAAACACTACTTTCTATAGCGAAATAGTGCGCAATGTAGATCCAGTTTTTCAGAATACTAATTTGAATAATTTTAATATAGAACAAGGAACTTCTGGAGCAGAAGGTATCGGATTAGACGGTGTTGGTCCAATAAAGGATTTAAACGGAACAAACAGAGACAATACTCCCGATGCAGGTGCTTATGAAGCGACTATTTTTCCTGAAGGATGACCCAAATTATATTAGTCTTTAATTATTCTACGAGTACCTATATAGCTGTTCCCATTATAAATTTTTAATAGGTAAATTCCTTTTGAAAGATCCGCTATATTAATTTGCATTAGATCGGTCGCATTTGAAGGCACGGCTTCTACCAATTTGCCGTCAAGACTAAATACTTCGGCACGGAAGTCCAATATCCCTTCCGTAGAAAACTTCAAATTAATAAACTCCTTACTCGGATTAGGATAAATATCAATCTGCAACTGATTGGCTTCAGCATCGATTTCGGTTATTCCTAAAGTTGGATCGTATTCAACATTCCAGGTCACCGAATTTAAATGAACAGAAGTATGGTTATCAACACGAATTAAAGCAGTTGTATCTTCCACTAGCGCTACAATAGTATTGGCTCCAACTAGTAAATCAGTCATTTGAGCCGAAATAGCATCTACATCATTCGCAAAATTAGATCCGTTTATAAGCCATTCTCTATCTAAAGTATTAGGAATGGGAGCGATTAGATTCAAAGTAAAATTTACTGGAAAAGAATTTGTGGGAAAATTAGTGGTCACTGGAGTGAAAGAATCTATTGAAGAGACCAAAGAATGAATACGTTCTATAGTTCCTTCCGAACAAACAGAACAAAAAGGCGCTCCTAGAAAACGCATTTTACAATTCTCATGGGGACGATACCAATTTGCAGAATTGCCTCCACAACAGTGCTGATAAATTCCAACACCATTATCACCATGCCAATTGGTCCAACGCACAAGCGACGGATCTGTCTCTTGCGTCATATTTGTTCCTTCCGCGGCATAAACATCACCAGCATAATACTCATCTCTAAGGTTTCCAAAAGAATGCCCTAATTCATGAATAGCAATCTCACCAGCAGATGCCTCTAAGGATGTCGTTGCATAGGCTCCACCACTACCTCCATAATAAGGCGAATTAACTAAAATAAGCACCTGATCATACAAAGGGAAATTGGTTGCAAGAACATTGGTAATTGCCGAATTATTTACCGGAACTAATAATCTATGAATTGAAGCAAAATCGAAAGTCGATCCAAAATAATTATCCACGTCCACAACAGGAAAAACGGGCTCACTTACATCTAAGGCAGTTCCTGGATGATCGGCACCACTCTCATTAGAAGGTACTTTTATAGCGTAAACATTAAAATAGTCCTTATACTCTGCGTAAGGTGATTGATTAAACAATTCGTTTGTAATATTAGTTGCATCACTTATAAATTGTCCAAGTTCAGATTCTTGATAGCCATCACTAAGTATCACAATATTTATTCGTTTATCGTCGGCCCCCGAGTTAAATATCGTTTCTACGTCGAAAACTTGAGCATTTAGAATTAGAACTTGAAACAGAAATAAAAGTGTAATTATTTTTTTCATGGCTCATTTATTTTTGTTGTTAATAAAGAAAGCATTTTTTTGGAAACAGTATCCTTCATTTTAATGGCAATGTATTCCGTTTTTGAATCTAGCTGCAGTCTAACCGAAAATTCGGTTTCATTTAATTCAATTCGCTGCATACTTAATTCCCCATCGTCTCCCACGGCTTCAACCACTCTCGATAAAGGATTCTCTAAAGTTGTTATAGAAATTGGTTTTTCATTCGTATCAAGCTGTAAAATATTAAAACCTGTGTCGGTCATATTTTCTGAAGAATTATCCCCCTTTAGCTTACCCTCTTTTATAATTTTATTTATAACCGAAACGGCTATTATTCCGCGCTCATTCTTCTCTGCTTTATAATTTACAAAAACAATCCTTGGATTGGAGTCCGGAGTTTCTGTCACCGCTGCCACGGTTGGTTTTTTCTCCGTTGAAGCCCCACAAGAGCACAAAAATGAAAATAGCACTAGGCCTATTAAAAAGGACCTAATAGGCAATTGATTTTCAAATGTATGGGTGTTTTTCATAAGCTCTTAAATATACAAAAATCAGGATTCTTTAAAAATAATGATAATTGTTTAGACTTGAGTTGAATAAAGTAACAACTCCGTATCATCCCCTTCCATCTTTATGGTATCGATTTGTTGAAGTCCCAATTTCTCTAAAAGCTTTCGTGAGGCGGTATTCTCTTCTATGGTAATTCCTAATATAGTTGTGAGATTTAATGTACTTTTAGCATATTTCATTACTGCATTCGCCGACTCATAGCCATAACCTTTACCTAAATATTCAGGCAAAAAAGCAAAGCCTACATCTGGGTGTTCCAGATTGGGTCGTTTATAAAGACCACAGGCGCCAATAATAGTCCCCGTCTCCTTCTGAATCACAACATAGGCACCATGACCATTTACTGTGTAGCTTGGTAAGTAAGACTTCTCAATATACTCTCTTGCGATTTCTACAGATGTTATTTTTCTATCACCAATGTTTCTAATCCATTGTTCACTATTCATAAGTGCTAAAGTGAATGGTGCATCTTCCAGGGTATACTCTCTTAATCTTAGGCGTTCAGTTTCAATAATAAACATGCAATGAAATAATATTTTAAGAGAAATAAAATTAACTATTTTCTACATTAAAAGGTCTATAAATTGCTCGTGGATAATCCAAAATATTCACCTTAAGTTCAGAAAGCTCTTTTAGTGCATCCTTCGCTATCCATTTAGCACCTTTATTCTCTAATACCTCAATCTCTTTTGCTATTGAAATCGCCATAGTATTAAGATCTTTATTCCTCTTGCCAATGCTACGAAGAGCCCAATTAACAGCTTTCTTCACATACAACCGCTCGTCAACTGCTTCTCTTTTAATTATTGGAAAGAAAACTTCAAACATTTCATTGGATGCAAATTTATCTGCCATACAATAGGACGAAAGTGTGGCAAAAGCAGCTCTTTTTTCATATTCTGCCTCCCGAGAAGACCATTCCAATATTTTTTTTAAAGCGAAAGGACTTTTTGAAAATAAGCCCATCGAGAAAGAATCACATATCTCCCAGTTCTCGAAGCTAACAACCCACTTTTCCATAAGTTCTTCGGTGACATCTTTAGGCTTAAAAATTTTGCTGCAGAGCAAACGTGCTTCATAAATTTCAGTATCAAAAAGCTGAAGTGCCAATTCATTGTTTTTTCCAATTTTCTTAGCCAGAATTTTTAAATCTTTATGATAGATTCCGAGTGAATTTACAGCGAAGACACCAAACTTCTTTTCCTTGAAAACAACCTTTTCAGAATTAGTTAATGCATACAATTTTTGAAGAACTGTTTCTAACGTCATTTGCATAAAAGGATTATAGCAATACTTTATCGTTGTGCATTTTGATTTACAGATTTAAAACGAAGTCTGTTCGAGTGATTTTCGAGAGAAAATTGTATCGAGAATAGATCATAAAATCAAAAACTTAATTCTCGATACTAATTATTATCATTTCTATTCTAATAATTCACTCGAATTGACAAATTTAATTCAATAAGAATAACAGCTTAACTCTTAAACAAAGGCCTTCCACTCATCATAGTATATACTTTTTCTGAGATTGCTTCCAACCTAGCTTCATCCTCAAAATTCACTATTACCTCATCAATCAAATCAACAATTTGTTGCATATCATCCGCTTCTAAACCTCTGGTAGTAATAGCAGCGGTACCAATTCTAATTCCACTTGTAACGAAAGGAGATTTATCGTCAAAAGGAACCATATTTTTATTCACCGTGATTTCGGCTTTACCTAAGGCTTCTTCTGCTTGCTTTCCTGTAATGTTTTTATTCCGAAGGTCGATCAGCATCATGTGATTGTCCGTTCCTCCAGAAATAATATGATATCCTTTTTCAACAAATGCCTGCGCCATTACGGAAGCATTCTTCTTCACGCGTAACATATAATGCAAGAAATCATCCGTCAATGCTTCACCAAAAGCAATTGCCTTTGCGGCAATAATGTGCTCTAAAGGTCCTCCCTGATTTCCAGGAAAAATTCCGCTGTCCAACAAAGATGACATCTTCCGAAGGTTTCCATTCTTAAGTGTAATTCCGAAGGGATTGTCAAAATCTTTACCCATTAAGATCATTCCACCACGTGGTCCTCTCAATGTTTTATGTGTTGTTGTTGATATTACATGACAATGAGGAACTGGGTCACTAATAATTCCTTTTGCAATTAAACCAGCAGGATGAGCGATATCTGCAAAAAGAATAGCGCCAACCTTATCTGCTATTTCTCTAAATCTTTTATAATCTATCTCTCTCGAATATGCAGAAGCTCCGGCAATAATCATTTTTGGTTGCTCCCGAATCGCAATTTCTTCAATTTTATCGTAATCAAGTCTTCCAGTTTCTTTTTCAACTCCATAAAAAACAGGAGTATATAATCTTCCAGAAAAATTTACTGGAGACCCATGTGTTAAATGTCCACCATGTGAAAGATCAAAGCCTAAGAACGTATCGCCTGGCTTCAAACAAGCAGCAAATACTGCCGTATTCGCTTGAGAACCACTATGTGGTTGTACGTTTGCATATTCGGCACCAAAAAGGGCCTTTGCGCGATCTATAGCTATTTGCTCTACTTCATCTACAACTTCACAGCCTCCATAATATCGTTTTCCAGGATAGCCTTCGGCATACTTATTTGTTAAAACCGATCCTGCAGCTTCCATCACCTGATCGCTGACAAAGTTTTCAGAAGCTATTAACTCCAACCCGTTTAATTGTCTCTGTTTTTCGGCTTCTATTAATTCAAAAATCTGTTCGTCGCGTGCTATCATAATACTAAAAAGTTAAATAATGCCAAAAATAGTAAAAGCATTCGGTTAGTATTGCGAAAATTATATATTTGATATGTAATTAATACATACCTAAAAAATTCATCATGCCTTTAACTGCAAACGACCCAAAAAGACAAACTTGGCTTGACACGCCTGCAAACACTGACTTCCCTATTCAAAACATCCCTTTTGGTGTGTTTTTAACCCGAGAGGATATAATCACAATTGGGACGCGAATAGGTGATTATGCTATCGATTTAGGGGCTTTGCATCAGCTTGGATATTTTAAAGGAATTGATCTGACCGACGATATTTTTCTTCAGGATACCTTGAATGATTTTATTAGTGATGGAAAGAAAACTTGGCGTCTTGTTCGCAATCGTATTTCAGATATCTTTTTAAAAGATAATCCTGCATTGCGCGATCACGCAGAACATAAAAAGCAGGTGCTTTTTACAATGGAAGAAATTGAAATGCAGTTACCTGTTCAAGTTGGAGATTATACAGATTTTTATGCAAGTAAGGAACATGCCACCAATGTAGGTTCTTTATTTCGCGACCCTGAAAATGCGCTATTACCAAACTGGCTTCGCATTCCTATTGGTTACCACGGAAGAAGTTCGTCGATAATTCCATCTGGCACGCCCATTAGAAGACCCGTGGGACAAACAAAACCTGGTGAAGATGGAGTTCCTGGTTTTGGACCTTCAAAACTTTTGGACTTCGAATTGGAAATGGCTTTTATTACTACAGATACAAATGATTTAGGAAAACGCGTTTCTGTCGCAGAAGCTGAAGACTACATCTTTGGTTTGGTACAATTTAACGATTGGAGCGCTCGTGATATACAAGCTTGGGAATATGTACCTCTTGGACCCTTCTTAGGAAAAAACTTTGCTTCTACAATTTCACCTTGGATTGTAACTTTAGATGCGCTTGAGCATTTTAGAGCGGAAGGCCCAGCACAAGAACCAGAGCCACTACCCTATTTAAAACAAGGAAAGAAAAAGAATTTCGACATTAAGCTTCAAGTTGCCATTACTCCCGAAAACGGAGAAGAAACGATTATAGCCAATTCTAACTTCAAATATATGTATTGGTCGATGGCGCAACAATTGGCACACCACACCGTAAATGGCTGTAATGTTGTTTCTGGTGATATGATGGGAAGCGGCACTATTTCCGGTCCAACAAAGGCCGAATACGGTTCAATGCTAGAACTTACGTGGAGAGGTCAGAACCCAGTAATACTAAAGGATGGTAGCGAACGTAAATTCATTAACGACAACGATACCGTGGTTATGCGCGCACATTGTGAAAAGAATGGTTTGCGAATTGGTTTTGGGGAATGCACGGGTAAAGTGCTGCCTGCTATTCCTTATTAAACCTATTAACAGCATATGAAAACGGTTATCCACTTACTTTTTATTTCCTTTCTTATTATAGGATGCAATAGTGTTAAACGGAATCAAAAATTTATAGCAAAGGGTAATTATAATCAATCAATTTCGCTCTCAGTAAAGAAGCTTCAGAAGGATAAAACTTCAGAAAAAAATGAAGAACACATTGTTTTGTTGGAAGAGGCCTATAAAAAAGCGGTAGATGAAGATACACGTAGAGTCTCATTTCTGAAGAAGGAAAAAAATCCCATGAATACTCGAGAAATTTATACTAGATATAAAGACCTAAGTGGGCGACAAGAGATTGTTAGGTCGCTATTGCCGCTCTATAGTAATTCACTAGGCAGAGAGGCAAAATTTAAAATGGTAAATTACACAGATGATTTAATTACTTCAAAAAACAACTTTTTAGATTATTTATATACCGAAGGCGCTCTTTATATGAAGAGACAAAACATTGAGGATTATCGGTCTGCATATAGTTTATATTGTGAAATTGAAGAACTTCAGGCTAATTATTTAGATGTACCCTCCCTAATTCAAGATGCACATTTTTATGGAACTGACTTTGTTCTTGTAGTACTCAATAACTACAGCGGACAGTTAATTCCCTATAGAATGGAGCGTGATTTATTGGATTTCAATACCTATGGTCTGAATGATTTCTGGATAGAATATCACAATAAGCAAGAACAGAATATTGATTACAATTTTGAAATCGCACTTGATTTTAGAAATATTAATATCTCTCCCGAACGTATTTCTGAAAGAGAAGAACGTAGAAGTAAAGACATTAAAAGCGGTTGGAAATACAAACGTAATCGCAATGGGGATATCATTAATGATGAAGATGGAAACCCTATAAAAATTGACACCTATGAAACCGTAACGGCTTTTATTACTAGCACCAAACAAAGCAAATCTGTTTTTGTTGAGGGCAACGTTATTTATAGAAATTTAATATCTGGGCAATATCTTAATCGCTATCCGCTGTCGAGTGAATTTATTTTTGAAAATATTTTTGCAGTCTATCGTGGCGATAAACGTGCGCTAACTAATGAAGATTTAGATTGGATAAACAACCGTTTTGTGTATTTCCCGACCAATGAACAAATGGTACTGGACGCGGCGGAGGATATAAAAATTCGACTTAAGGATATCCTAAAAAACAATCCTATTCGATAGAGCTTAATCCTTGGAAAAAAACTAAATGTAGTCTCTTAAATGAGCTGCCTCAATACTGTGATGTGATTCATGTGATACCGCCACACCATTTTTTATAACCAATAACTGTGGACTTTGATGCATTACTTGAAACTTGTACCCTACTTCATCTGAAACATCACGATTGCGCAAAAGATCTAAATAATATAGTTTCATCTTGCTAGCATCTATGTCGTAGTTTTTCTCAAATTGATTCATCACCATTCTGCTAATTCCACAACGTGTGGAATGTTTAAAAATAGCAACCGGAATTTCCTTAGATTCATCTTCAATTTTAGCCAACTGATCTAGAGAAGTCAATTGATTCCAAGGAATCACCCTTTCTTCCTTAACTTCTGAAGTATTTTTTGAACCAAATAAACCAAACAAGCTCATACTATTAATTTTTAGCAAAAATAAAGAAAACTGTCTTAACAAATGTGCTAAGACAGTTTTGATATTGCTTTCTATAATAAACCTAAAGATAGTATTGAAGGAGATGTTAATTACAACTAACAGTATAGCTTGCTGTAGGGTCCTTTTTCCAACGATCTGGATCTTTCGCATTCGCTTCGGCAATATCATCCACGCAAATTGATGTCAAATTTGGGCAATCAAATACAGTAACATCAGATATACGTTCCAAATTGCCATTCTTAATATTTACGTTAGTCAAAAGTGCATTTTCTTCTCCAAACAATTGTTCTAGCATGGCATTAGAAGAGAGATCCAATTCTGTTAATTTTGTTCTTCTACAAGCGAGGTATTTCAATAATTCAAAATTTTCAGTATTTAAAACTGAAATTTGTGTACCTATAATATTGAGGCCTTCAATCTTATTATCACCGTTGCCCGGTGGAAACTGAATGCTTTCTAAATGTACACAGTCATAGCAATCCAGTGTTTTTAACTTTGTATTCTTTGATAAATCTAAGCTTGTTAGCGATGTGAAATTAACCACCAATTTGGTTAGATTGACGTTTTTAGATACATCCAAATTATCTAAATCAACGTTACTATCACAATGAAATTCCTTAAGATTTATGAACATTTCCAACCCTCTTAAATCTGCGATTCCTTCGTTAGTTACCCATAATTCTAAAATGGCCTCTGCCTCGCTCACCTGAATTTCACCATCTCCATTGGTATCAATTGTTGTGTTATAATTAAGAAGTGCATTTTTAAAATTAGCATCTGGTATACTCACTATGGCATTAGGATCTATTGGATCATTTCCATCTCCGTCGTCATTATTCTTACTACATCCAAATAAGACAATTCCAACTGTTAAGGCAAGTACTTTGGTTTTTAAGCTTTTCATAATTTCGTGTTTAGTTATTTCTATTTTTCTGATTAATCATTTAGTTCTTTCTCAATTCGCTTTAATCGTTCATCAAATTGCTTCAATTTTAAGTTGTCGTTTTGAAGCGTTTCAATCTGATCTTGTTGTTCTTTTATAGCTTCTATTAGTAAAGGAATTATTCCTGCATAATGGACAAAATATTCACCGTGTTCACTTACCTGAACGGCTTCAGGAAGCACCTCATAAAGTTCCTGCGCTAATACACCACTGGTTCGTTGCGGTATTCCTCCTTTTTGTTTTTCTGAAGCACTCAGCTTATATTCATAAGTATATCCTTGAAGCTTAATTAGCTTTTGAAGTCCATCGCTTATCTTTGAAATATGTTGCTTCCTATTTTTATCTGAAGCTTGTACAAACTGACCTGCATTGTCGATATAGGCAAGCTCTGCAGCATTATTATACGGGTTACCATCATTATCTCCCCAAGCATCTTCATCCAAAAACCGAATGATCCTTCCACTATCTGCCGGTGCCCAAACTGTTACAAAGTCTCGGTCTCCATAAATTCCAGAGTTTTCGTTTGTATTTTCTCTTGAAGAAACCATCCAAGCATCTACCTCATCACCAAAATCAATATTATTGTCACTCTGATGATTAAAATTGTCATCATTCCGAAGTTGTGCCGCATTGTTTGAAGTTGTAGTTAGTCTTAAAATACCGGTAATATCCATTTGATCAAGTGGAATTGCGGTATTTACTCCAACTTTTCCAGTATTATCAATAATCATCCTTTCTAACCCGGCTGTATCGAATCGAATTATATTTTCATTAGCATTTTCCTCTACTTGTATTTTTGTATCGTTATCTACATCACTTATCTCATCTACTACTACATTACTCCAAGTAACATTTCCAGAGCCATCTGTTTGCATTACTTGTCCAATACTACCTCGTGATGGTGGTAATACATATTTATTAGCATCAATAGTACCTATTGCTACATTTCCTAAGAAATATCCAGCAAATGAACCCGATTTTAATGCAGAAGAATACACACCAAAGTGTTGACCTCCAGAGGTAGAAGTAATAGTTGAATAAACACCAAATTTATTTCCTGATCCTGTACCACTCATACTATTATGAAAACCAAAATGATCCCCATTTCCACTACCGAGAATTGTATTTTGTACAGCTATATGAAAATTATTCCCCGAATTATCTATATAATTATTAATACCACGTTGTATTCCAGAACCAGATCCTGAAAGATAGTTATCGATCGATGTATGAGCACCAGTACCCGTATTGTCGATTGTATTTTTAATTGTAGTGTGTTGACCATCAAGGCTATTAGATATGGTGTTTTCAATTCCTATTTGATCACCACTACCAAGACCAGATAAAATATTTTCAACTCCTTTATGAGTTCCAGTACCTTCTCCACTAATTAAGTTATGCACACCAATGTTCATACTTCCTCCTGAATTTTGTAATACTTGCTGCAATCCATACTGTATATTACTCCCAGTTCCTCCTATATAATTATAAACGGCGCTATGTACTCCTGAACCATACCCATCAATTCTATTATAAATACCGTAATGTTCACCATTACCTTGAGATAATATATGATGATAACTACCAAACATATCTCCACTAGTAGCTGTAGACCCTCCTACTTTAATTCTATTACCATAAAAATCACCTGTACCAATGCCTTGTACTAAAAAATCATTTCCTATTTTTTCTCCATTTCCGGATGAATCAATTGTTAAACTAATACCTCTATGATCTCCCTCTCCATTTCCTGTTAATGCAATTGAATGACCTTCTCGATCACCAATTCCTGCGCCAGTAATACTTGTGTAAACACCTGTATGATTGCCAGAACCAGTATTTATTAACGAATTATAAACACCAATCTGTAAACCATTCCCAGAGCCAGAAAGATAATTTCTAATAGCATAATGTTGTCCGTTTCCAACACCGTTTAATGTATTTGTTATTCCTGTATGACTACCATTACCCGTCCCAGAAAGTTCTGTGTCAACTCCAATATGGTTTCCAGCAGAAGCCCCACTGAAATAATTATACATGCCTTTATGAGTACCTAAACCTTCTCCACTAAGAGTATTATTAACAGCGACATGTACCCCAAACCCAGAACCAGATAAAGTATTACTAATTCCAAAATGAGAATTATTTCCACTATTTGTTATATAATTTGACATACCTGTTTGAACACCTGTACCCGCTCCGCCAAGAGAGTTATAAACTCCCAAATGAGGACCACTCCCAGATCCGTCCATAGAATTCCAAATTCCTGTATGCAAACTGTTTCCTGTGTTATTAATGTTATTTCGCACACCTATTTGAGAACCACTACCCGAACCACTTAAACTATTTGATATCCCTGTATGATCACCACTACCTGTATTGCTAATACTATTATAAGCACCATAATGAGTACCAGACCCAGTTCCCGACAAAATGGAAGACACCCCATAGTGATTGCCAGTACCAGCACCTGATAATGTATTTAACTCACCATAATGAGTACCATCACCGGTACCTCGAACATTGTTATAATCTCCATAGGCCGTCCCTGCGGCTGTAAGGATGTCGTTATAATTACCACGAGTTTGAGTGTTAATGTCTATACTGCTATTATTTAAATAAGTGTTAACTCCCCACATATAGGTGTCTTGAGTTGTTGTATTTGTAAATAATCCAGTAATGCTTTTATCAGATCGAACCGTTAATTTTGATGCAGTATTATTTGCCCCTCCAATTGTAATGTCTTTAGTTGCCCCTGCAATTGGGCTAAGGTCTGGACCATCATCTTGCCATTCAGAGGTTCCTGTTCCTCCATTTAGTAGAATCCAGTTTGTCGTTCCGTTGTCCCAATAATAAAACCCTCTTGCTGGTGTACCCCCTCCAGTGACAAATACCATCATCCCATCTTGGGAAGCAGTTGGTGCGGTCAAGGGAAAATCATCTATTTTAGGAATTAAGATACCGTCCGTATTTATTGGTGATGATTGATTACTGGATTTGATGTCAAGCTGAGCACTCGGAGTAATTGTACCAATTCCCACCTGTGCATTAAGATTAACGGAAACAATTAATAATAAACTAAGCACGCATAAAGACTTCATAATGAATGTTTTAAACCGATAAGCAAACTTAGCCGACATCATTTTAAATGCTAGTCTGAAATTCGCCACTTACTGTCTCAAATTTGCCATCATAAATGAGAGATGATTTTTTGAGTATATTTGAATGACTTAAAAATTTATGAAACTATTTTTCTTCTTTGTATTCATATACTTTAATTCTGGATTTTCACAAGAACTATTACCAGATAGTATCGCCACGAAATCCGATAGACAAAAGGCAGTGTACCTTAACCAAAGAGCAGAAGACAATAAGGCTTTGGATTCTATGCTGCTATTTACAGAAAATGCCCTACGCTATTCTGAAAAATGTGAATGCGATTCCCTTAACCTAAGAACTCATTACAGGAAAGCTTACTTTCAATACCATTCCGGACTTTATGACGATGCGCTTGCAGAAATATCTGTATTAAAAAAAATTAATCATAAAATTAAGAATGATGTCTTAGCAATTGAATATCTAGAACTCGAAAGCTCAATATTAGTCTATACTGGTAAGCAAAAAGAAGCTTTAAAAATTGGAGAAGAGGCTTTATCACTTGCAAAAAAATTAAACGATTCTACTGTGCTTGCTGGCAGCTACGAAAATATTGGCTACCTATACAACGCCAATGAAATGGTGCGCGAAGCAAAAAAATACTATGAAACAGCGCTCAGATGGCTTGAAGACACTGGCGCTTCGGAAAAAGAGAAACAAAATATTTACACCAACCTTAGGTCAACTTCAGATTCCTACGAGGAATTTTTAAAATATGAGTCACTAGCCCAAAATGCTATAGAAGAATCCGACATCGCAAATAAAGCTTACTTGGCAGTAACAGCATCTACTATTTTAATTGACAAGAACTTTGACAGCATAAAAGCCAAGGAATTAGCAAAAAAAGGACTTATCCTATGCGATAGCATTAATTATCTCCCACTAAAAAAAATTGCGCTCTACAACTTGGGCTATTTAGAAAACAAATCTGAAAACTATAAAGAGGCCATACCATATTTTAAAGAATCGCTATTATTATTGGATAGAAGTAATCATCAGAGTTTATTTTTATTACTGAATGGTCTTTCTGAATCTTACGAAAAGATAGGCGATTTAAAAAGTGCCTTGCAATATAAAGACTCTATTATCACTATTAAAGATTCTATTTTTGAAGCAAGCTCTACCCATAATTTTGCTGAGTTTGATGCTAAATTCAACCTTGCCGAAAAAGACAAAGCCATTGCTCAGCAACAACTGGAAATAGCCAATCAAAAAAACACCCGAAATAAATGGATTTTCGGTGGTGTTGCCTCTTTATTATTAGCTTTAGGTGGGTTTCAATGGATCTCCTTTCGACAAAAAAGAAATAAAATTGCTGTAGAAACAGAATTGAAAAAAGAACAAGAGATTAATGACTTAAGAACAAAGTTCTTAGGAAATATTGCCCACGAAATAAGAACGCCACTTACCCTAATTTCAGGAAACCTTGATCTTGCGTTAGAGAACCTAAATCAAAGAGATAAGGCAGAGGTAAATATTAAAACCGCCTTAGAAAACAGTAAAAAGGTAACCGAAGACGCCAACGAAATTTTAGAGCTATTAAAGTTTGAGAAAAATAAAACGACATTAAAAAAAGTCGAAGTACAACTTGATGAGAGCTTAAAAAGAATTGTGTATTCTTTTACATCTTTAATTGATATGAAAGGATTGTCACTTAATTATAATTCCAATATTCCCAAAGACTATACAACACAACTTGATCTTGAAAAAGTCGAAAAAATTATTAATAATTTAATCTCAAATGCCATAAAATATTCGCCTGCAAACAAGGATATAAATATAAGCTCCGAGCTTTTCAAAAATACCTTAACACTTAGGGTTACAGATTTTGGCGAAGGCATCCATTTTGATGAAACAGAGAAAATATTTGAACGTTTTTATCAGTCTAAAAACAGTAAATCCATTGGTGGAATTGGAATCGGACTTTCGCTTTCGAGAGAATTTGCTGAACTCTTAGACGGCACTTTAACCGTTAAGAGCAAGTTTAAAAAAGGCAGTACCTTCACACTTAGCATTCCTACGCCTTACATAGCTTCTTCTCAATTACCTTTTGAAGAAACTTCTCAAATACCTTTAGAAGTTTCCGAAGAAAAAAGCTATAAAACTAAAAACCCTTCAACAAAAAAAGCGAGAATTTTAATAGTAGAGGACAACCCTCAAATGGCGACTTATTTAAAAGATATATTGTCTAAAAACTATCATTGTACACTGGCATTTGACGGAGAAGAAGCCTTTCAGAAAATAAAAACAGAACCTTTTGATTTGATTACATCCGATATCATGATGCCCAAATTGGATGGATTTCAATTGAGAAGTCGATTAAATGAATTTGAACAATATTCAAATATCCCCTTCATACTCATTTCTGCAAAAACCCTTGAAGAAGATAAGATTAGAGGCTTTAAACTTGGAATCGATGACTACATTGTAAAGCCATTTAATAAAAATGAACTTCTTGCACGTATTACTAATTTACTATCCAATAAATGGTCTCGAGAACAATGGGAATTACAAAATGAAGTCCTTATTAGCGACACTGAAAGTTCAGATAAAAAACTATTAAAAGCTATTGAAGATAATGTTATTAGTAATCTGAGTAATGAAAACTTTAAAGTAAAAGAGCTTGCTGAAAGTGTAAACTACAGCCAAAGACAACTTACCCGTATCATAAAACAACATACAGGAATGACACCCGTAAAGTTTATCTTAGAGATACGATTACAAAAAGCCTATCAACTACTACAGCATAACAGCTTTTTTACCCTTTCTGAAGTTCGCTACGATGTCGGTATCTCCTCTTCCCCTTACTTTAATAAAAAATTCAAAGAACGCTTTGGTCTAAATCCTTCGGAATTGCTATCGTAACTGACTTTTTGTCGTTTTAAATCTATTGATTTCAAGACATAATGTCTTATTCTTTTTATGGCTCACAATTTGAAATATCACTTTCAGAATTAAAACAGCAGACTATGAATTTCAATAATTTCACTATAAAGTCACAAGAAGCGATACAGCAAGCGCAACAACTTGCACAGAGCTTAGGACATCAACAAATTGAGAATGAACACCTCCTAAAAGCGATTTTTGAGGTGGATGAAAACGTAACCCCTTTTCTTCTAAAGAAACTAAACGTAAACCTTGAGTTACTTCAGCAAATTTTAGAGAAACAACTCGAAAACTTTCCAAAAGTATCGGGTGGCGATTTAGTGCTTTCTCGTGAAGCTGGAAAAACAGTGAATGAGGCAAGTATTATTGCCAAAAAGATGAAAGATGAATATGTTTCTATTGAACATTTGCTCTTGGCCATCTTTGTATCAAAAAGTAATATTGCACAAACATTAAAAGATCAAGGTGTCACCGAAAAAGGCCTCAACGCTGCTATTTTGGAGTTGCGGAAGGGCGAATCGGTTACTTCGCAAAGCGCCGAAGAAACCTACAACTCCTTGAATAAATATGCACGAAACTTAAATGAGCTAGCAAAGAACGGTAAGTTAGATCCTGTTATAGGTCGTGATGAAGAAATACGCCGAATCCTACAAATCTTAACGAGGAGAACCAAAAACAACCCTATGCTTGTGGGTGAACCAGGAACGGGTAAAACCGCAATCGCAGAAGGTCTTGCACATCGAATAGTCGATGGCGATGTTCCGGAGAACCTTAAATCGAAAGTCGTGTATTCCCTAGATATGGGTGCATTAATAGCGGGCGCTAAGTTTAAGGGAGAGTTTGAAGAGCGACTCAAAGCCGTGATTAAAGAGGTAACCTCGAGTGACGGTAATATCGTTTTATTTATTGATGAAATCCACACCCTTGTTGGCGCCGGTGGCGGACAAGGTGCAATGGATGCTGCAAACATCTTAAAACCAGCCTTAGCGCGTGGTGAATTGCGTGCAATTGGTGCGACTACCTTAGACGAATATCAAAAATATTTCGAGCAAGACAAGGCCTTGGAACGTCGTTTTCAAAAAGTCGTGGTGAACGAACCCGATACGGAAAGCGCCATTTCCATACTTAGAGGTATTAAGGAAAAATATGAAACCCATCACAAGGTTAGAATTAAAGATGAGGCGATTATTGCTGCTGTAGAATTATCGCAACGCTATATCAGCAACAGATTCCTTCCAGATAAGGCGATTGACTTAATGGACGAGGCTGCTTCAAAAATTAGAATGGAGATCAACAGTAAGCCAGAAGAATTAGATGTGCTTGACCGTAAGGTAATGCAATTGGAAATCGAGATTGAGGCCATAAAACGTGAGAAAGACGAAGCCAAACTAAAGTCGCTTCGATCAGATCTTGCAAACTTGAAAGAAGAGCGAAACGAACTGAATGCAAAATGGAAGAGTGAGAAAGAAGTTGTAGATAACATTCAGAATATTAAAAAAGAGATTGAAGATTTTAAACTAGATGCTGAAAAAGCAGAACGTGAAGGAGATTTTGGGGCGGTTGCCGAGTTGCGCTACGGAAAGATCAAAGAGGCACAAGAACGCCTTTCAGTCTTAGAAATGCAATTGGCAGAAAATGATACAGAGTCTTCCCTAATTAAAGAGGAGGTTACCAACGAAGATATCGCCGAAGTAGTTGCAAAGTGGACTGGAATTCCAGTCACGAAAATGCTACAAAGTGATCGTGAAAAGCTCCTAAAACTTGAAACTGAATTGCACAAACGTGTGGTAGGTCAAGAGGAGGCAATTGTTGCGGTAAGTGATGCGATTCGAAGAAGCCGCGCCGGACTTCAAGATGAAAAGAAACCCATAGGTTCCTTTCTATTTTTAGGAACAACAGGAGTTGGTAAAACTGAACTTGCAAAGGCTTTGGCCGAGTATTTATTTGATGACGAAAATGCAATGACGCGTTTAGATATGAGTGAATATCAGGAACGACATAGCGTAAGCAGATTGGTAGGAGCACCCCCAGGATACGTGGGCTATGATGAAGGTGGGCAACTAACAGAGGCGGTGAGAAGAAGACCATATTCTGTTGTGCTACTCGATGAAATTGAAAAGGCACATCCAGATACTTTCAACATCCTTTTGCAAGTACTAGATGAAGGACATTTAACTGATAATAAAGGGCGTGTTGCCGATTTCAAAAACACCATCATTGTAATGACAAGCAATATGGGAAGTGAGATTATTCAAGAGAAATTCGAATCCTTGAAAGATCCTGAATCGGCAATGGAAGTGGCAAAAATTGAAGTCTTAGGCTTACTTAAACAAACGGTTCGTCCTGAGTTTTTAAATCGTATAGATGATATAATTATGTTCACACCATTAACAAAAGAAGACATTACTAAAATTGTTGGGCTGCAGTTAAAAGGAGTGACAAAAATGTTGGCAAAACAGAATATCACCTTAGATGCCACCAAGGAAGCCATAGCATATTTGGCGCTGAAGGGCTACGATCCGCAGTTTGGTGCGCGCCCAGTAAAACGGGTAATTCAGAAAGAGGTATTGAACGCACTTTCTAAAGAAATACTTTCAGGTAAAATAACTACAGACAGTATCATTTTACTAGACAGCTTTAATGAAACCTTAGTATTTAGAAACCACCAAGATTTGGTTAATAATGATGGTTAGAGTTCCATAAAAACTCATTTTTTTCATATTGGTTAGTTAGTTTAAAAAAACCATCCCGATCTAGGTCGGGATGGTTTTTGAATTTAATATATTGGGAGGTATATTACTTCATTATTATTGATTTTGTAGCTGAACCGTATTCAGAAGCGATATTAACAAAGTAATTCCCTGAAGGAATTGATAGGTTCAATTGAATAGTATTTGAGCTATATAATTTGCTAAAAACACGTTTCCCAGAAACATCATAAACAGTAACTCGAGAATTTGCTTCTTCTTTTAATGTAATAGTCACATTACCATCTGAAACAGTAGGATAGATAGCAAAATCGAAACCAGCGGTCACATCATCTACTCCTAAAGTACACCAATTAACTGGCGGATTAAATCCAGTTGGGAAGCTAGCTTCAAATGTTTCAACCCCAGTAAGTGGCCAAATATCACTAACCATTAACTTATTATCGGGTCCTATTAAACAGTAAGTTGGATAGGCAGAAATTCCAAAATTAGTATCTACGGCTCCTGCTCCACCCTCGGCACTTACCGCTGGCGCGTGGGTAAACGGTCCTCCATACTGATCCTCATAAGCCTCAACTTCAGCATCACTATCTGTACCATTATTAACAGATATACAGATTACGTCTCCATTACCACAATAGTATTTATCATAGAATTCGTTAAAGATAGGCGCCGTTTGCTGACACGGTCCACAAGTATCGAAAAAGAAATCAAGCCATACATACTTTCCTTGAGATATATAATCATATAGATTATGCTCCACACCATGAATATCGGTAATAGTAAAATCATCTACTACATCACCAACATTGTAATTATTAACCTGTGCAGTCCCTACATAGGCAACCAAGCAAAGTAAAAGAGTAATCTTCTTCATTAGGAATGGGGTTTAAAAGTTTCTGCCAAATTAATTAAGAAATCCCAATAAAAAAATTATATTTTATATATACCGAACGGTATTTTTTGACTATATTTGTCCCATAAAATTAGTAGAATATGCTTTCCAAAGCGGAACTAACTGCAAAATTTATTATTGAAACAGTCGCTCCTATTTTCAACAGAAAAGGATACGCCGCAACTTCCATGGCCGACATTGAAAAAGCCACAGGGCTAACAAAGGGTGCTATCTATGGTAACTTCGAGAATAAGGAGGCAATCGCAATTGCCGCATTCGATAAAAACGTAAACGACCTACTCTCTAGAATCGCCATCTATCAAAAGGAAAGTAACTCCCCGCTTCAGAAACTATTTCTTATAACAGAGTTTTATAGAAACTATACCGAACACAGTCAGAAAATGGGCGGTTGTCCAATTCTAAATATTGGCGTTGATGCCAATAATCAGAATACAAAATTATTAGAACGAGTTCAGTTTGTCATTAACAAAACCCAAAACAATATTGTAAAACTGGTTGATTGGGCTAAAACCGAAGACGAACTTTCTACCGATTTAGATACTAAGAAATTTGCAAAGTATTTCTATACCACGATCCAAGGTGCAGTGTTCATGAGCCACACCATGAACGATAGAACCTACCTCGTGGAAGCTGCAAACCAAATTGACGCATTGATCAATTCTAATCTGAAAAAATAAAAAAATTTAATTATTAATATACCATTTGGTATAAAACCATACGTATGAAAGAACTACCTAAAGTACTAGAAAGCAAAACAAAAATTCGTTTTCAGGACTGTGATCCCTTTAATCATCTCAACAATGCGGCTTATCTAGACTATTTTATGAATGCACGAGAAGACCAGGTTATTGACAATTATGGTATAGACGTTTATAAAATGGCTCAGAAAGAAGGTAAAAGCTGGGTGGTAGGTGACAATCAGATTTCTTACCTAAGACCTGCATTCTTAATGGAAGATGTGGTTATTGAATCAAGGTTATTGAATTATGATGAGTCGAGAATAAAAGTAGAACTCCGTATGCTCAATGCTAACAAAACGGAGACAAAAGCCATTATGTGGAGTACCTTTGTACACTTTAATCTTGTTCAGCAGAAAAAAGAAGTGCATTCCGAGGACATTATGAATTTATTCGAAAGTGTAGTAAATCCAATCGAAGAGGAAGTTTTTGAATCCAGAATAGCATTGTTTAGAAAGCGTAAATTGTAACAAAAAGTGACTTACGTTCGTCTATATAATACATCAACCTTAAAACGCTGTATTATGGAAACGCAAATCAAATCAATCGCTAACAGCGATCTCAACAAGCAACGAAATTTAATATTAGGTTATTATATTTTAGCTATTACCGTTTTTATGCTGACTTATTCTACAGTCGTTGCCTCTATTTATCTTTAAAAAAAACGCTCTCCTGCAACAAAAAGGAGAGCGCATTCTAATGCATTATGACTAATGCACAATCGGCAAATTAACCTCAAACTAACTAGCCAATAAATTAGTACCCTTGTACATTTTTACTCACTACACCTTATTTGATGTCAGTTCGAGTGTCCCGATTTTATATCGGGATGTATCGAGAACACTTCTTTTTTAATGTCAGTTCGAGTGTCCCGATTTTATATCGGGATGTATCGAGAACACTTCTTTTTTATTGTCAGTTCGAGTGTCCCGATTTTATATCGGGATGTATCGAGAACACTTCTTTTTTATTGTCAGTTCGAGTGTCCCGATTTTATATCGGGATGTATCGAGAACACTTCTTTTTTAATGTCAGTTCGAGTGTCCCGATTTTATATCGGGATGTATCGAGAATCAAATTTTAACCAAAATGCACTACGGGTACTAGTATACCTTATATACGGAAAAACTACAGCTACGGTTTTTAAAGATTTTGTATATTTAAATTCTAAACTAACTACCTTGAAAAAATTAACGCTTGTATTCCTCACCTTACTTGTATTTACTGCCTGTAACAATAATCAGAAAAAAACAGAAGCGGCCATAGTCGAAGAAATTAGTACCACCTACTATTTAATTCGTCATGCCGAAAAGGATAGAAGCAATCCTGAAAATTCAAATCCAGAGCTCACAGCCGAAGGCTTACAAAGAGCTCAAAATTGGGCAAAGCATTTTGAAGATATAAAAATTGACCAAATCTATTCAACAGATTATACCCGTACCATGCAAACCGCCTACGATGTAGCAAAACAAAAGAATATAGTGATTAAGTCATACGATCCTTCAGATATGTACAATGACGATTTCAAAAACGCCACAAAAGGGAAGCAGGTTCTTGTCGTGGGACATAGCAATACAACGCCCCAATTTGTGAATGCCATTATCGGAAATGAAGATTACACAGACATTCCAGACGACGAAAACGGACTATTATACATAGTTAGAGTAACAGGTGATATAAGCAAAGTAGAACTGCTAACTATTGACTAAGCGGATTTAGATGCACCTTTACATCTTCCGTTTCTATTTTTGAAAGAAGTTGTAATTTACCCTCTGTAAACATTTCATCCAAATCTGTTAAGGCTATATCAAGGCTTTCGGGCTTGTAATTGTTGTAATCTACAAATCGTATTCCTTCAACCACGCGTTCATTATACGCCTCTCTAAATCGTATTCCACCACCATTCGTAGCGTATTCATAGGCAAGATAATCTACCGTATAGTTTTCTTTTTCAATCCAATAAACAAAGGAATCATCAAAATCGGTACCTCCATTCTCTTCCGAAAAAGTAACCCCCACCTCATAATAGTTTTTCCCTTTTATGGTCGCTTCACCTAGATATTTCTTATAAACCGCTGGGGCATTCAATCCGTAGGGCAATTGCGCAAAATAATGCACAGAATTCACACTATTAGAATAACGCGTTTTCATAGAATCTGGAACCTTTACAAGGCTATCATTTTTATAACGCTTAAAATCAACATTGGTTAGCACATCTCTGGTGGTTCCTGTTGAATCTGAAAAAATCCGTTCCAATTGATAGGCTCCCCCATTGCGCGTACTTTTATAGCTTCTATCACGAAACTTAAAATCAATAGTAGCGGTTTCACAATTCCCACTACACGCTTTCTCAATGGCAGTATCAATGATAGTTTGAGCAGTAATAGGCTCTTTTCCATCTTTACAGGAAATGGTGAACACAAAAAGTAGGATAAAAAGAAGTGGTTTCATAAGTCGTGATCTAAGGGTTGAAACCTATAAGTCACAAATAAGTTTATAAACTTACCAATTTGCGTTAAATTTAACCCTTTTTTTGATGCCAGATCGAGTGTCCCGATTTCATATCGGGATCTATCGAGAACACTTCTTTTTTGATGTCAGTTCGAGTGTCCCGATTTTATATCGGGATGTATCGAGAACACTTCTTTTTTGATGTCAGTTCGAGTGTCCCGATTTTATATCGGGATCTATCGAGAACACTTCTTTTTTGATGTCAGTTCGAGTGTCCCGATTTCATATCGGGATCTATCGAGAACACTTCTTTTTTGATGTCAGTTCGAGTGTCCCGATTTTATATCGGGATCTATCGAGAACACTTCTTTTTTGATGTCAGTTCGAGTGTCCCGATTTCATATCGGGATCTATCGAGAACACTTCTTTTTTGATGTCAGTTCGAGTGTCCCGATTTCATATCGGAATCTATCGAGAACACTTCTTTTTTGATGTCAGTTCGAGTGTCCCGATTTCATATCGGGATCTATCGAGAACACTTCTTTTTTGATGTCAGTTCGAGTGTCCCGATTTCATATCGGGATCTATCGAGAACACTTCTTTTTTGATGTCAGTTCGAGTGTCCCGATTTCATATCGGGATCTATCGAGA